>Ga0209417_1002096_pt1 | contig 32689 bp, 32 predicted proteins | sample RifGroF2_FD_184002 | JGI IMG/M metagenome (GOLD analysis project Ga0209417, IMG submission 184002) | Groundwater microbial communities from Rifle, Colorado, USA - Groundwater F2 (SPAdes) (version 2) | ecosystem: Environmental > Aquatic > Deep subsurface > Groundwater | place: Rifle, Colorado... | reverse complement strand
CGGCATTGCTTCCATCAATGGAGATGTGTGGGATCCGAATTGGCCGTACTGGTTTTGAAAAGAATAAGGCTGGCGAGAAACTTGGAGAGACTGAAGATGATCCGCTCGAACTTCGTACCGACGGTACCGATGCATGGGATGATCTGTTTATCGGATTGAATTTTTTCGCGCGACAAGTTACATCACTACCGATGTCAACGGTGTTTAATCCTTAATAGCCACACTCACAAACATTCAAAATTTCATTCCATCCTTTCATTCAATTCTGAATGATTGTTTCACTACCCACAACAGGAGAATGTGCTTCGCATTCACCTGTTTTTTGCTTTCACACACATTTGGTATCGCACTACCTTCGTCCGTGCGATGGGTTTTTGGATAGAGCCCACACTATACATAATATATTCAACTTTCAGCATATAACGCCATTTTTGACCTTGTGCGCACAAAAGATGATCAGGGCGGTTCGGGGCGTTGTGTAACTAAAAGGGTGTTTTCTCACCCTTTTAGATACCCATTTATTTGAATTTTAGTTTTTTGCTTTTTTATAGATGCGAAAATCCATACTATTTAGATTGATTCTAAGCACAAGGCTTTTTCTACGCTTTTTCTTGTAAGAAAAAGCGGGCAAAAAGAACCTTGCGCCATCCGTTTTGTAAACGTCTGAATTTTCAGGAACCACCTACGGCCTGAAAATTTTGCGCCGTTCTTTTCTCTGATTTTGCTACTTAGATTTTCCGCAAGGCATCAGAGAAAAGAACCAAAAGAGAATGCCGACTAAGCGCCTATTCAGGCAGAGAGGTATTATCTCTCCTACAATTTTGGCCCGAAGTTATTGATCGCATCCCGGAAAAGTAAAGGGTTTGTGCTTCCCGGATGTGATTTGCATAAACAACGCTTCGCGCTCGGTCACTTTCTGCGTGCCTCGAAACTGACATTCGCCCTTGACTAGAATCCGGTCTGCTCAATTGGTGCTGGCTCAAAATTAACAGGAGAGCCAGCCTACATAAATCCGCAGGGCAGCGGTAAAAACTATGAAATTTTTCGAAGGTGTTAAGACGTTGGATGAATTGCGCAAGGAGTACCGTCGCCTTGCCTTCTTGTATCACCCGGACAAAGGCGGTGATACTGCGATCATGCAGGTGATCAATGATTTGTATGACCGGCTTTCCAGGAAGCTTATCAACAGCAATACTGATTTTTCGGATGCAAGGAAGGAATATGAGCAACAGGTTTCGGAAGAAATGCGCGAGCGGCTTGACCGGATCATCTGTTTGCCCGGAATTATCATAGAATTGATTGGCTCATGGATATGGATTACCGGAAACACCTTCGCAGTAAGGGAAACATTGAAAGGCGAAGGGTACCGGTTCTCACATCCGAAAACGGCATGGTACTGGCACAAAGGAGAATATTTCAAGAAGTCAGGTAAAATCATGTCGATGGAAGATATGCGCGATGCATGGGGATGCGAACAAGTGGAATCAAAGTTTGCTAATCAGGAAAATTTCATTCAGTAAAAACAACCAGGCGTGCCAGATGCCTTTATAAGTCCGCAGGGCAGCGGCAAAAACTATGTTTCAAAATTCAAATTGTTGCCGTCCGGATGGTGATTGTACAGTATGTTCAGCCTATCATGAAGATGAAGATATCTGTAATCAGGATGATGAACTTAATTATTACGGTGAAGTTTACGATGGGTATTCAGATGCTGATCCGGGATTGTAACTCAAGGGGCTTTCGCCCCTTTTTTTGGTTGTTTCTAAAAATCAGGCTTACCGGTGATGACGGAGAAAGTAGTTACACTCAAATTCCGGATAAAGTTATTGATCGCCGCCCGGAAAAGTAAAGGGAGGTTTAGTGGTTTAGTTTAGCGGTATAGACATAACTAAACCTTGCTTCGCACTCGGTCACCTTTAACTCGTAACACGTAACCCGAAACCCGCAACTCGTTAAACCTGACATTCGCCCTTGACTAGATTCCGCCCGGCTCAATGGATACTACCCGTAATTTAATTTTAACCGGCGAGCCAGATGCCAAAATAAGACCCAAGGGCATGGGCAAAATGTTATGGGTAAATCAAATAATGCCGAAAAAGCAGCCAGTGTTGCTGAAGTTGTTGAAGTGGTAGAAGTTACTCCAACTATGACAGTTGTGAAAGACGTAGTTGAAGAAGCAGCTCGTAAAATGACCCTCGAAGAACGCATCCAGCGGGTGGAAGATTTGTCGATGCTGATTGACCGGTGGAAAACGTTGAACGATTCGCGCCGGAAGTTACAGACCTTCCAGATCGGGGCCGATTCGCTGAGTTCTGTGATTAGTCTGCGGGATGCAAGCGGGAACGAGTTCAAAACTTCAAACTCGGCAGTGATCAGCTCAGTGATCGACGAAATGAAACGGACACTTGACGTGAAAGTGCACGACGTTGAAGAACTGATCAATCTTTAACCAAAGGGGAGCTAATGCTCCCCTTTTTTATTCGCTAACTCATAAATTGTCGCACTCACCGATGGTGGGTGAGAAGCGAAGCGTATCGAATCGAGCAGTCGAACCACCGCTCCCCTAAAAGCCTTTCGTCATTTAGTTTCAGTTGGTAAGGCCATCTTCCGGAATGCTTGTTCGCTCCTTTTGTGTTTTTGTTCCGGACACCATGCTGTTGATGTCGCCGCCATGGTCTGATTAACGTGGGCCGCTGGTCATCTTCGTTTCGTTGGCACAGCCTCAATAGTTACTTCACCGATATTCTACCGAACACGATCAGGCCATCACCTGGCAACAATACTATCCCAATCTCCCGGTTTACCTTAGTACCCATTCGCCGGTGCAAATTTTCTATGGTTGACAGAATATTGAGTGTTAGTCAAAATTATATACAAAGGTGTATTCTTTCAAGGTGGTTCCCGTCAATGGATTTTCCCGGCATATCCTCGCTACGTTCCGGTATTCCAGTTCCTCCATTGCCACCCTCATTCAGAATAAGTTCACCCGGTATAAATTTTTTTTATAACCTTAAATTCAATATTATGGCAACTTTTGAAAAACATTACATCGGAAAAGGAACTCAGGTAGAAAACCTCGACATCGTGAGAATTGTATTACCAGTTGAAGGCCTCGAAAAAGCCGTGTTCGAAAAGAACGGAGTAAAGTACCTCTCATTTGAAGTGGCTAAACTGAAACAAGAAGACAAATTCGGACGCACCCACACCTGTTATTATCAGACCAAAGTTTCGGCAGCCATCCCAACACAGCCCTATGGTCCTGAAGAACAAAAAAAGGCACAAAAGCCATCACGAAAAAAACAAGCAAAACCCGCCGAAGACGACCTTCCATTTTAACTGAAACCCAAGAAAAGCCGAAAGGCTTTTTTTTATGTCGCTCCGGATCCCTTAGCCAGTCGAAGGGCCGTCATTGCGACCGCGAGGCACGAAGCGGGAAGCAATCTCATATTTACAGGCAATTCCAGCCGCCCCATAAACCGATCTTAGGTTGGTGAGCTTCCCTGCGTTGCTGTTTTCTCAACGCCCACTGCTCTCTGCATTTGGTGTTTCCACTCTGGTTTTGTAGCAAAATTACACGCTAAGAAACGGTCAATATCCTGGGCTAAGGGTTTCACCTAAACAAGGATTTTCCCGGCATATACTCACTTCGATCCGTTATTCCAGTTCCTCTTTGTTTACCCCAGATGTTTGACCGTGAAAAACTGCATATAATTTTTAACAAAACTACAGTATGAAAACTTACAGATTAAAATCAGCCGCAGAAGTTCAGGAAAACAGTACCAACCTTTGGGAAGCCTTCGTTACTTATCTCGATTCGGTTTATTTCGAAGGAGCAGCCGAATTGCTTGACAAAGAACTCGTTTCTTTCGAATACAACGCTTACATCAGTTGTTACGGAAGTTAATCGTTTCAACTTCAAATCTGAGGAGGCTCACGCCTCCTTTTTTTGTGCCCCGAGGTGTCCACATTGTTTCCAGAGGTGTCCACATTGTTAACCCCAAATTGTAAATAGTAAATAGGCTAATCGTAAATCACAGAAGGTTCTCTCTCACTCAATTGTCGAGTAGGTCAGCGGCATTGCTGCCGCCTTCCCCTCTAAGAACCGTACATGAAAGTTTCCCCTCATACGGCTCAAGCAACTCAAAGTTTCCGTTAAGAAACCGGCACAAAATCTTCATTATTATTTAGGTTGTAGATTCTCCTGCAGCAACTGACATGAACAAGGGATTTAACAGTTTTGCCATTTGTATTAATACTGGCCAAATACCAATCTTTTTCCTTGTTGATCGGTTCGTTACAGATCGGGCATGCACGTTTTTGTTTCTTCCATAAGCTTAACAATGATTCACGACCTTTAAGTGAAATGAGCATTTTGTAGGTTTCCCTTTTATCAAAATATTCTTTCCATTCCGGATCGTAAGGATTGGCATCGCATTGGGTCTTGACGTACCGAGTGATTTTGGTGTCAGATAATCGTTTGAGTATCATTGTTCTTTTTATACCCTTAAAATTATGATTTACCGCAAACCTCCAATTCATATTTCCAATTTTGCGGAAATACTTTCGTGTAACCCAATTTGTATTCTTCATTGGATGTCTCCTTTTTGACCATTGCATTAACTTCCAAAAGATTTGATGGTCTGCTTTACAGAAAGTATCCGAGGAAACACAGTGCTTGTAATAATTCGCCCATCCTGTGATCTTAGGGTTCAGAAACCGAATCAATGTATCCTGCGTGCAGGTTTTATTGGATTCGATGGTTTCTCTAATCTTATCGAGAAACTTCTTTACTTTTTCCTTTGATGGTTTGATGAGAAATTTACCATCGTACTTTCTTATATTAAAACCCAGAAAGTCAAAACCTTCATCAATGTGAGTTATCTTTGTTTTCTCTTCTGAGAGGGTAAGTCCTCTTACTGAAAGAAACTCTTTGACTAATGGCATGATTTCATGTTCCAATATTTCTTTGTTTCTGCCTGTGATAATAAAATCGTCGGCATAACGTACGAGGTTCACTTTAAAGGCAAGAGCTTTTTTGCTTATACCTCTTTTGCGAAATTTCAATGCAAGCATTGTTTGGAGACCATCCAGCGTCATATTAGCAAGAGTTGGGGAAATAATCCCTCCTTGTGGTGTACCTTCTTCTGTCGGGAACAGCTCTTTATTAAAAACAAATCCGCTTTTCAACCATTTCTTTAACATCACTTTATCCATCGGGATATTATTTAGTAACCAGTCATGGCTTATGTGGTCGAAGCATCCTTTGATGTCAGCTTCGAGTATCCATTGAGCAGAAGTATTATGTGACAGTATAATAAAACTTTGAGCGATCGCATCTGCAGTACTTCTTTCTTTTCGAAATCCGTATGAATTGCTATCGGCTGTGGTTTCTGATACTGGATCAAGAGCCATTAAATACAGAGCTTGCATAGCCCTGTCTTTCATAGTTGGTATTCCTAATGGGCGGAGTTTCCCATTACTCTTTTTAATATTTACCCTTTTCAGGGGCTGGGGTTGGTATCCCCTTCTTTTCAGATTTGCAATTGCCATAAACTTAACGTTGGACGTTGACCAGATTTTCTTGTCAACGCCAGCCGTCTTACTACCTTTATTAGAAGATACTCGTTTTACTGCTAATGCTTTAGCGTAGAACGAGTGAGTCAGCATCCATTGTAGAGTTTTCACTTTACCATGTTTGCCTTCCTTTTGAGCCTTTACAATACGTCCCTGTAGCTTTCCAACCCAGTGTTGGCACTTGTTCCAATCTATGTCTTCCCAAGTTTCCCACTTTTGGTCAGTTGGTGCACACGATGTTTTAATCTCGTTCATTTGCTTTCCTCCTTTAAAAAGTTCTAAAAGTTTCTTGTAAAGAGTTACCATACGCAGAAGTTAGCCCACTTTCGTGTGAGGTAATGTTTCAACCTCTATCCGTTTCATTACAAAGCGGCGTTTGCTTTTTCTGCCATCCTTTACCCGCACCCCCATAGGTTAACCTCACGGTTAACTTTCCTAATTGCTTAGGAGAGATACGGGCTTACCACGTTTCGCATAAGTAACACGAGTAGGTTAGGTTCCGTCTATCCGCCGGCAGCACAAATATCCGTGTGGCTTTAGCGCAAAGAAAGCCAGCCGGCTGCTTACCTTTTGGTTCGAGCCTGTCAGCATCTTTGGCTCGTTTTATCTTAACGACGTTTATCAACGGTTCACATGTGTTAACCATACTACTCAGCCTTGCTACCTGACCATATGATGCTAATGGTCTTACCTCTACCTCGCGGTTGTGGCTATTCTTTCGAAAGGTCTCTTTCTCTGAACAGCTTCGCACAAAAAGATTACTCTTAATGCACGTGTCCATAGGCTACTACTGACGGAACAATAGGTCTAATCATTGTTAGACAATTACTTATACGACTCGCCGTGTCGCACTTGCCCCGAAGGTATTGATCGCATCCCGGAAAAGTAAAGGGTAATACAAGCTCACTTCGATCGGTCACTGAGACGGTCGGTGAGCGCGAAGCAGTCGAACCGAACGTGTCGAAGTGGCCCTTGACTAATTCCGGTCTGCTCAATTCAGTGTTGGCTCAAAATTAACAGGAGAGCCAGCCTACATAAATCCACAGGGCAGTGGTACAACAAATGACAAAAGTGATTAAGCTTCAACCCGAGTATGTAAAAGGCAAGTACCACGACAATTACCACCAGGTGCCAAAACTCACACTAAAAGGAAACTGGTTGGCCGATGCCGGGTTTCAGCCACACCAAACAGTGCATGTCACAGTCGAAAACGGGAAAATGATAATAATTGTAAAAGACTGAGACATGGAAAAACAGAAAAGCTTTGCCCAGTACATGCAGCAGTTGGCGCGTCGGAACAGCATCAGTAACGTATTCAGCGACTTCTTGGAAATGGCAGTTTGCGCCCTGTCGCTGGGAGCTATGGAAAATCGGTACCTCGAAATAGTACGCGGATATGATAAACCCGAAGCCTACCTCATGACAGAAGCATTTGGCGCACTGGTCATCGAAATGGATAACAACGGCGAAGGATTACGCGATGTATTTGGCGATTTCTTCATGGAGCACATCAGCTTTGGACATAACGGACAGTTCTTCACACCCGAACCAATTTGCGACCTTATGGCACTACTTAATGATCCTATCAGCTTTGGCGACCGCATTCTCGATTGCGCCTGTGGAAGTGGACGCATACTGATGGCAGCCGCTAAGATCAACCGCAATGCACTGTTTTACGGAGCCGATATCGACCGTAACTGTTGTATGATGTGCCTGATAAACATGTGCCTGAACGGAATGTTTGGCGAAGTAGCTTGGATGAACTCACTATCAAATCAATTCTACGGAGCTTGGCAGGTGCAACTTCATCCCACCGGCAAAGGATTATACATTTTACCAATCACCGAATCCGAAAGCCAAATCGTACTTAAAATGCCCAAAAATGTAACACGCAACCCGCAATCCGTAACAATTTCGGAAATTTCCGAACAAACAGATATTCTCGACGATTTACTTATTCAAAACAAAACACAGCAGCTAAAATTATTTTAAAAACAAAAAAAGTAGGATATCGAATAAGCTCTCCGCAGCTATGGAACGAATGCCTCGCAAAAATGTGAGGCTTTTTTTCTACCTAAATCGCAAATCGTAAATGAATAAATTGTAAATCTCTTTATCTTTACCCCCGCACAACACTTTTATCCATTATTCCCTCAAGGACAGAACGGGTCACACTTTTGGCCCTTTCTGTCTTATATACATTTATCCTTGAGGGTAGTGTTGTGCAAATTAAGATGGGAGGGGCTTTTATGATACGCGCAACCGATATCCGTCAACAACTCATTGAACTCCGTCAGCTCGAGGAAGCTGCACGGGTTCAATTCGATCAGGCCAAAAACCAACTTCTCCGCATCAAACGCAAAATAAAAGAACTCGAAAAACTTTTATCCCCACCCGAAAATTGATTTTACTGAAAACTGCGACTGACCACTGACCACTTCTCCTGTCCTTTCCCTGCCTGCTAAAATTCTGAAAATTTGATCTGATCAAACTTCAGAATTTATGAAAATAGCCTTTCTTATTGGCACCAACGACATTGGCGGTGCCGAATTCGTTTCATACCACCACGTTTTAATGGCATATCGAAACGGCCTGGATGTGATTGTGCTCAGTGGTACAACCGGTAAATTTTACGATTTAATTAAAGCTGCAGGTGTACGCATCGTGGTAGTTGGCCTCTGTCCTGAAAGTAAAATCATTGAACCATTTTTGATTGGTTGCGATGTCGTTTTTAACTGCAATGCCGGTGGCATGATGCCAGCTGTAACGTCGTTAAAACAAAAACTTGGATTCAGGTATTTAACCATTTTGCATACCCAAATCGACCATATTTATGCGCAGGTGCTAAAGTATGATCAGTTTACCGACGGGTACTATGCCATTCATCAAAAAATAGTGGATTCATTTACCAGTTGGGATGGTATCGATGCCCGAAAATTTATGGTCATACCCAACTGTGTCGATGTTGATCTGATTGATAAAGCATCACACATCAACCGGTCTTCGATTAGAAAAAGCTTCGGGTTTACCAGTCAGGATTTTGTAATAGGAATGATTACGCGCGTTGCCCAGGATAAAAATATTCTCGATGCCCTTAAAATAATCAGGCAGCTTCCCATAACCCTAAATGCGAAATTACTGATCGTTGGCGGTCCTTCAGAAAATATACAAAGCCAGAATTATTTCAAAAAAGTAAACACATACATTCAAGGCGACATTCGGCTCCGGAAAATTATTAAAATTACGGGTAACCTTGAAATGGAGAAGGTGTATCAAACCATGCAGGCTTTTGATCTTGGCCTGAATTGTTCACCATCCGAAGGTTTGCCAATTGCGCTGCTCGAAATGATGGCTGCCGGTATTTGTTGTGTCATGCCTGGCGTTGGAGATATCCCCGGTGTGCTTACCTCAAGAGGTATTGTTATTTCAATCCGGCAGCGGTACGAAGCCCGTGAAATATTTGCCGATCCCTGCTATACTCAGCAGGAAATTCATCTATTTGTCACCGCTATTTCTTCACTTTATAAGAATACCACGAACATAAAGCAATTGGCCAATGCTGCCCGGAAGTTTATTTGCCAAAACAGAAGTTTAAAATACCAGGAAATCGAATTTCTTAAATTCTTAAACGGAACCCCGAACCCGCAACCTGCAACCCGTAACGCGGATTTTCAAAAAGTAAGTGTCCTTATGCCAACCCGTGATCCAAACGAAGAATGGATCGAATTGGCTATTGACAGTGTACTGAAGCAAAACTATGCCGGAGAAATGGAACTGGTCATTGTCAATCACGATTCCAGGTTAAGTAAATCATCCATAATTAAAAAACTGGCCGAACAAAAAACAAATCCTGAAAGACCTGTGATTTACCACGAAGCTGACAATGATACCCTTCAGTTTTCAGAAGTGCTCGACGTTGGCGTATCGCTTTGCAGTGGTGAAATTATTGTGCGGATGGATCACGACGACATTGCCAATACCCGGCTCATCACGACCCTGGTTAATTTTATGTTTGAGAATCCTCAAATTAGTGTTTGCGGCGTTCAGCTTCAGTTTTTTGGCGCCAAACAACTCATTACACATCACCCCGAACGGGTCACCAGGCAACTGGCTGCCAACATGCCCAATCATTGGTTTGTCAACCACCCAGGCGTTGCCATGCGAAAAGCTGCCCTGCTAAAAGTCGGCGGTTATGGTTACACCAAACAGGGATGGGCCGAAGATTATCACCTGTGGTGTAAGTTTTTAAAAGCCGGTTATATCATCGCCAATCTTCCTGATGTTTTAATCCGTTACCGTGTTTACGAAAAAGAAGGCCGCCGCCCCGAAGGCTATCACGAATTTTTGGCAAGGGAAAAGAAAGAATTAAAAATTGACAATTAGACAATTTACTATTTGCGCCTTGATCAGCGCAATTGGGGTTCAATAGTAAATTGTAAATAGTTAAATTGTAAATAGATTAAGATGAAAAAAATCTACATCGCCGGTTGTGGCGGAATGCTCGGCGAAGCCTTTTATAAACAGTTCAGCGCCGATTATATACTGAAATGTACCGATAAAGATGTGAACGACGATTGGCTTTCATTTCTCGATTTCCGCGATTTCAATGCCTATCGTGAAGATGTTTTCAATTTCAATGCCGATTATCTTTTTCACTTGGGAGCATATACCGATCTCGAATTCTGTGAACACAATCCGGATGAAACATACCTCACCAATACATTGGGCGTCGAAAATGCCGTTTACCTGGCCAACCAATTAAACATTCCAATTCTGTATATCAGTACTGCCGGAATATTTGATGGCCAAAAAGCATTGTACGACGACTGGGACACACCGAACCCTTTGGGGGTTTATGCCCGCTCGAAATATATGGGCGAACGTTTTGTGGTCGAAAATGCAACCCGTTACCTGGTATGCCGTGCCGGATGGATGATGGGCGCCGGTCCGCAAAAAGATAAAAAATTCATTCAAAAACTAATGCATCAATTAAAGGACGGCAAAAAAGAACTTTTTGTGGTGAACGATAAAGATGGCACGCCAACCTATACGCACGATTTTGCCAGGACGGTAAGGGCATTGCTCGAAAAAGAATACTGGGGCCTGTATAATTGTGTGTGCGGAGGCCAAACCAGCCGCTTTGAAGTGGCCCAGGAACTGCTTAGAATAACCGGGCTGCACGATCAGGTAAAAATTACCCCGGTAACATCCGACTACTTTAAGCAAACCTATTTTGCCGATCGCCCTGCCTCCGAACGCTTATCAACCCGTAAACTCGATTTACGTGCAGTGAATCACATGCGCCCATGGAAAACCGCCCTTCAGGAATACATTTCAGATTACTATAATGGATATCTCACAGCCCCACCCAAACCCTCCCCACGGGGTAGAGCTTAAAATCGCACTGTTCGTCGTCATTGCGAGGTACGAAGCAATCTATTTATTGTCCTTTTGTTAAAATAAAGCATCTCTGATATTTGAATCATAAACAATCGAAGCCATTTTTCCTCCCTCTCCTTCGGAGAGGGTCGGGGTGAGGCTTCTAACTTTTTACTATGAAACAAATTTTCCTGAAAGCACTTCGTCACCTGCTCGATCCATTCGACCGGTCTGTCGAGCGTAAACCCTTCGATGTAGTTTACGGCGAAAAAGACGGCACCGTAGTCAATGCACGGGTCGTCTGCACATCGTCAAATTTCAAAAACGATACGTTCAATTTTAAATATCCCGAAAGTGGCGAGGTTCGCACCGTCCACGCCCAGTTGCTTTTTAATGTTAATGGTATGGAGGTAATGATATGAAAAACAAGGAAGAAATAATCATGCATTACGACGGAACCACTGCTTATGCAACGGGTACATCTGCCGTTTTTTTGCAAACATCCGACTCTTCCAATATGTTCTCAACTCCCGACCGGGATCCTTCCCAAATTGCGGTAAAAGGTCGCGAAAAAGATAATATGCCTAAAATGGTCCCCTGGGGAACAACCAACGATTTGCCTAAACAAATCATAGAGAAGGCCGGAACTTTGGCACAGATGAATGCCAATCTGTGGTTTAACGTATTGCTCAGTTACGGCGACGGCATTAAACCCGTAAAAATTATAGGTGAAGGCGAAACAAAAAAGATTGAATCCTATATCGGGAATGCAGAGGTTGATCGCTTTTTCGAAGAAAACGACATGCAATTATACCTGCTCGAACAAATGAGCGACATGCATTGGTTTTTCAATTGTTTCCCCGAAATTATTTTCAATGCAGAGGATGGCGAAAAAAGAAAGATCGTGGAGATTAGGAGTAAAGAAGCTTGTTTCTCGCGCTGGAGCGAAATGAACAAAGAAAACGGACGGATTGAATGGCATTATTATTTTGCCTATTGGGGCGAGAAGACGCCCGGCGACGAATATCCCTGCACTGCAACCAACGTGCTCGATAATTACAGCCCGTTGCGCCATTTGCGTGAACTTATGAAGGAAGATGAAAAAAAAGCGGTGAAAGCCCGTCGTAACCGGTTTATCGTTCCGGTAAACTTCCCTTCACCAGGTCGCAACTATTATCAGAAGCCCTACTGGTATGCGATTTTTGCCGGTGGCCTATACGATTTTGCCATGAAGATTATCCCGTTTAAGGATGCCATCATGAAAAATCAGGCATTGATCAATTACATCATCCTGCTCGATCCGGACTATTTCAAAGAAATATTCCGTCGCGAGAGCATTACCGCCGATAAAGAACAAAAGGCCCGGATCAAAAAAGAATATAAAGACATCAATGATTTCATAAAGGGCAATGAGAACAGCGGAAAATCGATTATCACCTTCCAGAAAAAAGACCCGCAGGGACAGCCATACCCCATGATCAAAATTGAGGTTGTGAAAAATGAAATAAAAGATGGCGCCTACATCGAAGACTCGGAAGAAATATCGAACCTGATTGCCTACGGAATGCTAACGCAACCATCGCTGGTAGGTCCATCGCCTGGTAAAAATAAAACCATTAACGGAACAGAAGCCCGCGAACTGTTCATCATTAAGCAGGCGCTCATGAAACCATTCCGCGACCGGATACTTCGCCCGCTTTACCTGATCAAATCAATTAACAAGTGGCCTGCCGATCTTCATTTTGTAATTCCCAACCTGGAGCTTACCACGCTCGACAACAATAAAACCGGAAGTGTAACTAAAGTAAACGACCCAACAAAATGATACTTACCATCGACAACATCAAGGAATATTTGCCGCTAAATTCAATAACCGACGGCTCAAAATACGAACCATTCGAGATCCGGGCATTCTTTAAATACCTGCCGAAATACCTGGGCGAAGAAGTGGTTGAACAACTATACGAAGGATTGCTCCTTGTTTCGGACGGTGGGTCAGACGTGGTTATCTATCCTGAATCTGAAATTTATGAATCGCTGCTCTTGAAGCTCAAACCAGTACTGGCCAACCTAACCATTCTCGAAAGCATTCCGCAGTTTAACCTGGTGGCCACCGGATCAGGTTTTGGCATCGTCAGTAATCCCAATCAGGCGCCTGCCAGCATGGAGCGCGTCCGAGATCTGAAAGATTCCTGCCTCCAGGCTGCCAACGATGGCTTAGACCGGCTGTTGTATTACCTCGAACAAAATGTGGCAACTTATAGCTCCTGGAACAAATCCTGCATCAATACCGGAAGTTTGATTCCTTCAGCTTCAGTGTTCGATCAGTTCATTGATATCAGCTGCAGTCGTCGCCGCTTTGTCGATCTAAAAAGGCACATTAACTTCGAGGAACTAACCACGTTTACCAACGTATTCAGCGCCGAATTTCTGACCGAATTACGTGACGGAAACGATATCGCTGTTAAACCGCTTATTCAGCAGGCATTGGCACTAAAAGCAGAAATTCATTTTCAGGCATCAGTAGACCCGGTGGGCGATCATTCGTTTTTGCTCAATAAATATCTTACCGCATTAAGTGTTGCGCTCTCGTATTTGCGAAATAACCTCGATACCTATACAACCTATGCCGACAACGCCTACGAAGCCCCTTTTGACAATGCCACTGCTACCGATGACGATGGCGATGCTTACGGCTTTTTTATTGGAGGAATAACCGGATGAACGAAATAAACCTTCACCTGCCCAAATGGAACGAACTCACCCGTAAACAGTTGTTGTATATCTGCCAACTGTTCCGGAACGGATTCGACCAAAATACTTTTCGGCTCAAGGCATTTCTGAACCTTACGGGAATTAAGGCGCTACCTCAGAAAATCGAAAAGGATCAGGTGTACTGGGCATTCAAAAAACGAAAAGAAGTATTTTGGTTAACCGACATGGAATTAACCTGGTTTCTTCAATTTGTCAATTACCTGACCGAAAATTGCAGGTTAACCGTCAATCTGTTTCCGTCATTCCGTATTGGCATTCGTCGTTACTGGGGTCCATGTAAAGAATGCCGTAATATTTCGTGGAAAGAATTCATTCATGCCGAAGGCCAGTTTTTTGCATATAATAACGCCAAATCACAGCGCAAAGTTTTTTACCTGAATATGCTTTGTGCAGTTTTGTATCGTCCGCAGCAACCGCATTATCACCCCATGAGGCCCGATTATAACGGAGATCGTCGTCAGCCGTTTAATGATTTTGTCTATCCGCGCCGTGCAAACCGATTCCGTTTGCTTTCAATGAATAAACGTTATGCCATTTATACCTTCTATGCCGGTTGCCGCAATGCCATGGTCGAAGCTCATCCGCAGGTGTTTAAGCCTTCAGGCGTTTCATCCGAAGCCCCGGCAAGTCCGGTAAAAGGTTTTATCCAATTGGTATCAGATCTTAATCAGGGCGACGTCACTAAAAACGAACAGATTTTCAACTCACCGGGATGGGATGTTTTAGACCTGCTCGAACGAATGATCGAAAAACAAAAACCAGTGAAAAAATAACCCACTTCTGGCTTCGATACGCTACGCTGCTCAGCCAGCGCTACTCCCTGAGCAGCGTAGCGTGTCGAAGGGGAAGGCAAAACTCAATATCATGGCTTTCAACTTCAAAACATACATGCTCGACTGTGCCACCCGGCTAAAAACCATTGGCCACACCGATTATGTGCATCGTTTTTTTCGCTGCTCCGGAATTGCCGGATTGGAAGAGTTGCTTAATCAACAGACCGATATCACTGGCCGCGTATTGGTTATTCATAACAATGAGGAAGGATCTGTGGGAGATATGGTACATTCCGACAATTTTTTGGATTCGCCTTATTACGTTTTTTATGTGCTCGAAAAGGTTGAGAATTACAACGATTTTGATTCTGAAGAACTGGCCAAACAGAATTGTAAAACCGACGGATTTAAAATCCTTTCCCGAATGATCCGTGAAAAAAGGTTAGGATTAAACGGACTCGATTTTCTCGACTTTACCAGCGTTCCTTATCAAAACGTGGGACCTGTTGGTGTAAACTTTCACGGAGTCATGTTTTCGTTCACCGTAACCGATGGAGATAACAGGCTAGTGTACGATATAAATGACTGGAATAGCCCCTCCTAAATCCTCCCCGAAAGGGAGGACTTAAAGAACGCTTTGAATGAATGCGTTGCGCTGAGTTCGTCGAAGCGTCATTGCGAGGTACGAAGCAATCTGTTATCAATAGTAAATATTCAATGGCATGAGTTTTAAAGATCAAAATATAGATAATCTAAATTCTAATTCTGGTGTCAGTTTTAATAAAGAAATTGAAGACTGGGCAATAATTGTAATCAAAAATTGGCATGAAAAAATAATTGCCCTAAACATCAATTATACTCATTCCTTGTATAATAGCTTTTTTCACCATGTCAATACGAATGCCAATGGAGATCCTATAAAGATTGAATTTGCGTTTAATTATTATGGAAAATTTGTCGATATGGGAGTTGGCCGCGAAATTTCAAAAGGGAATTCCGGTAATTTAGGTTTTACGCCAAACCGCAAAGCAAAGAAATGGTATAGCAAGGAATTCTATCGACAGGTTATGAAATTAAAGGAATTATTAGCTGAGAGATATGCTAAAATGGCAAATGATGTTATAATTGTTAATCTGTCAAGCGTTGACGAACATGGAAATAATTATAACTCAAAAACCAAATCAGGTAATTCAAAATCTAATACAAATCCAACTGCCAGAGCCTACGATAAAGTGCATGGAAATTGATCTTATTTGAACAAAACCGCAAAAACAATGGATGATAAAAACATTTTATTCGTATGTGCTGCCAATGTAAACAGGAGTATTACTGCACAATTTTGGTTCTCCATCACCAAACCCGAAAACCAGTACGAGAGCGCCGGATCGTGCCGTGCTGCTTGCCACATTCATGGTGGCGATTTTGTTACTCAGGAACAAATTGATAAAGCCGATCGCATTATCTGTATGGATGAACTCAATAAAAATCAATTGATTTGGGATTATGGCAAACATATAGAATCAAAAATTGAAATTGCCGGTATTCAGGATCATTATTCATTCATGCAGCTCGATCTGATTTGGGAACTGATCGATAAAGTGAAAGTGTAAGATTCTATATATCAGAGTTTATTAATGCCGGGTTTTCTTTTTCACATTTATCTCTATATTTACAGCGCCAAACACACACATATATCAGAACATTGCTGAAGGGAAGGTTTTCCCCGGTAGCAATTTCAGCGTTAGATGTTCTGATACTGAATGTGTGGTTTGGCAACCTGCTATCGGGGTCTTTTATGCCAATAGTAAAAACGACATAACCCGATTTTTAAGCATGAGCAGTGAGCAGGTCAATTCCGAATTAAGTATTACCATACTACTTTTCAAAAATTACAAGCTGTTTTTTTGTCCTTTGCCAGCATGTGCCCACGTTATATATTCGTGAAGTAATCACTTAAAACAGTTTATCATGTACATATTCGAAAAAACATCCGGCAAGTTCATCTTTGGCAGAACCACAGACAGTGCTTGTCAGTCCGGAAAATTTCGCATCGATCCTTCAGCCGACCGCACCAGGATTGACATCTATCTGACTGGAAATGGAAAACAGTTTATTGCCAATAAATTGGTTGGTGAGTTTTTAAAGGCCGATGGCTCTCCTTATGCCAATTTTGCTGAACTTGATGCAGCTACCGCTACTTTTTTCGATCCCGGGGCAGATCCGGGAGCTGCCATTACGGTAACCGGTGCATTAACCGACGCCCAGCTTCGTGCAACCGCATTACCAGTCTCAGGACCTGTCACCGACACCCAACTTCGTGCTTCAGCAGTTCCTGTTTCAGGCCCTGCTACCGATGCACAGCTTCGCGCTGCGCCACTGCCAAGCTCAAAGGCCGCGTTTGTCGAAGTACGGCTCACCAGGCCAGCCGATACCACCCAATACGCTGCCAACGATGCGATAAATTCATCCGTTGGCACTCCGGTATCAATCAACCTGCCCGATATAGCGCTTGCAAACGGACGCGGGGGCTACCTGATGCAGATTAACGCTGCAAGCGATATGCTCAACCTTGCCGATTCAACGCTCAGGCTGTGGTTTTATCGCACCGAACCAACAGGCTTGGTTGGCGATAACGTGGCTATGACTAATAATACGGAGAACATTGTGAAGGGAAGACATTACATCGATATTAAATTCAATTCGCTGCTTGCCGGTAGTACCTCGGTTATCGGGCAAAATTCGCCGGTGTGGAACTATGTTTGCGATGCAGCCAGCAAAGATCTGAAATTGCTGGTTCAAACCCTCACTGCATTTACCCCAACTTCGGGCGGATATATCGATTTTACATTTACCGTAACTCAAATATAATGAACCTGATCCCTATACTGGCCAGGAAGAAAGCGGGGCAAGGCATCTACGGGGTAGAACGTCTCCGAAGTGTTTCAGACCCATCGTTTCCTTACCTGATTGGCGAGGCTGATTTACATGCCAGTTTGCCGATACATAACCAGATACGTGCATGTAAAGTGAACGAAAGCCGGCAGATTGTGAATTACCTGAAAGCAACCGACTGGACGAAAAACGCCGACGAATCGGCCTCGGTACTCGACGGATCGGACGGCTTGGATGTGATGATAGATAATCCCGCGTGCTGGATGATACTTGGAGGAACCGATCCTGTTTACGAACGCTGGATTGTATCTGCATCACCGTTTAGTTATGGGGCCGATGTAGCAATCGAAATGCCTCGTTTTGTTGATAGTCCTGATTATTGCACCATCGACCGCACAACAGGCAAGTCGCGTTCAATACGCAACGAAACAGCCAATTTTGCAGGTTCAGGCTCCGGGGCAACAGCCGGTGGCTTAGGTTATCCGCGTACATCTACATCGCGTTACAATTACGAAGTTGCCGCAGGGCTTAAAGGTTCAGGCTGGTCTAATTTAACATGGCTCGACCGCATGTACCTGGCCTGCCTGATGTACATCGAGTACCGCACTAAAAACCTTAAGGTTTCGCTTGGCGCAGGCGCATCGAATTGGAGCAGCGCCAATTGGAGCGCCTACAATAGTTATAATCCCGTATTTAAAATGTTTGAGGCGCAATTGGCATTGTCGAATACTTCCGAAATCAATACAAAAGGCTACATGTCCGGCATTTTTACACGGGTATTTACCAGCCCTGCATACAATACACCGGTCCCGGTTTACCGTGGTAAAAATTTGCTTTGGGGAAATTTGTGGGCATGGATTTCGGGCATCGAACTCGAAGTACAATCAGTAGCCGATGGCGGTAAATCGTCGCTATATGTGTGCTACAACAACGCACTGTTAGATGCTAACCGCAGCGATGTCAGTTTTGCATTTAAATCGGTTTATACATTAATTAGTAGCGAAGTGCCACGGGTTGACGGGTGGGTGAAAACTATTTTTCCCGGTACAATTGCGGGCAATGTATTAACTGGAGCAGCCGAAACAACTTATGGCTGTGCGTATAATTGGAACAGCAATCTACCTGCTTCTGGAACTGTGCGACGCGGTGTCCTTTTCGGTGCGAACCTGCTTTACGGTGGCACTTGCGCCCTCGGATCGGCGCTTGCGAACTACGGTCCTTCGAACGCGAACGCGAACTTCGGCGGCGGCTTCCGTGCTAACGTGTCCGAATAAATCGAAGCCGAAAAATCCTCGCGTTTCAGCGAGGCCGAAACCGCAGCCGGGCTCATCAAAATTGAAAGTCATGGCAAATCGAAAAACTTGAAAAAAGGTAATGAATGAAATTGAATTTTAAAATGAAGATAAACGAAGCCTTTCTTCCTCCCTCCCCATTTTGGGGAGGGTAGGGGTGGGGCTGGGCGGCTCATTCTCTGCGGTGTCCTATTCGGTGCGAACCTGAATAACGGTGGCAATTGCGCCCTCGGATCGGCGAATGCGAACAACGGTCCTTCGAACACGAACGCGAACATCGGCAGCAGCTAACGTGCCATAAAATTGAAGGAATGAGAGCCCCGGCAGGATGCCGGAACATGACAAAAACAAAAGCCTGTTAGTAGGGAAACTGAAAGCTGGCGTGGTGGCAGCACGGATACACCAACAAAACAAACCGCATGAAACGAAAAGGAAACATCAGGGACGAATTTTTAACGTATGCCAATTTCGACAAAGCAGAGCGGAAGGCACGTAAAAACAAGGCAGACACTTATGGGGTAATACAGTTCGACAAAAACAGGGAGGCCAACCTTCAGGAATTGATCGGGCTGTTTTCGGAAGACCGGTTTAGGTCGAGTACACCTAAAACATTTACCATGATGGCCGATGCCGGTAAAGTGAGGGAGATTACCAAAATGCCCTATTTTCCCGATCGGATTGCGCATCATGCCATTTTAAACATGATCGAAGAGCGGCTTACCCGCTCATTTATTGCAAACACGTTCAACAGCATCAAGCATCGCGGCATACATTTGCTCAATCAAAGGCTCAAACACGACTTGCACGTCGATCCGGAGGGAACCAGATATTGCCTGAAAATAGATATCCGGAAGTTTTATCCTTCGGTGCCGTGTAACCGAATTAAAGAAGAGCTGCGGCGTTACATCAAAGACAAATGGTTCCTGGCAATTATCGACGAAGTACTCGATACCACCGATGGATTAAGCATTGGCGGCCTGCTTTCGCAGATATTTTCGAATACCTACGTCAACCGGCTCGATCATTACATCAAGGAAGAACTGAAAGTGAGGTATTATTACCGCTATGCCGACGATATGGTTTTTCTGGCCGCCGATAAACCAAGCCTGCACCAGGCACTGTGGCGCGTCCGCAATTATTTGTGGTATAACCTTGAACTGGAGCTGAAGAAAAACTGGCAGATCTTTGAAGTTGATGAACGGGGCATTGATTATGTGGGCTATGTTTTCAGGCATACGCACACGCGAATCCGGAAGCGGATTAAAAAGAATTTTGTAAAGAAACGGCATAACGCCAAATCAGTAACCTCATACAAAGGAATGCTGAAATGGTGTGATTCCAGACATTTAATTTATAACATTTTAGAATTGGACAATCATGCAAAAAAACGTACAAATTAACGCCGACGTATTTATCGAAGACCTAAAAACCGGTCATTCGTACGTCAATTTCGACCGTCGCGCCGAAGTAGTAACCGACGAGCAAACGGGCCAGCCCCGCAATGTGATTATTACCGCCGAGCAGTACCGTGTAACCAACCCTGCAACCCGTGCCCGTATCATCAATGCGGTAATACAGGCCAATTACCCCGATGGCGAAGACACAGCCGCACTGCGTAAAGGCATTGTAGATGCCACCAACTCCGAATTTATTGCCTTTAACAATTTTGTTGAAGCCATAAAAGCAAAGTGTGCCAGCGAAGGTGTTGGAGAAGATATAAGCCTTACGCTCGACCAGGTAAAAGCGAAGCTTTTGAAAGAGTTTTCGGTTACGATTAACAAATTCACGTTATTGGCAACAAGAGCAAGGTTAATTAACGGCTCCGGAAATGCACAGTTGGAAGGCCTTATTGCTTACACCAACCAGGTGCGCGAAACAACAGTTACGGCAATCAATTCGTTTTCTGATTTAAGAGTAGCACAAAGATTCAGAATTCGTGCCGAAGACGTTGCAGCCATCGAAGCCCAGTTTCAGCCCTTTTTGTTTTAATGGCTTTGCATGAAGTCATTCAGCGAACTTGGGGTAACCACAAACAGGAGGTTTGTTGGCGATAAAATCAAGATTGAAAAGATTGAAGGCGCCGAAATTATTGTACTCGATTACGAAGTACGCGCCAGCAAACTAAGCAAAGAAAACGACCCTAACTGGAAAGGCGAGCGAAAAGAGTGCCTGTACCTTCAAATTGAAGTTGGTGGACAAAAGCGCGTACTCTGGGGCAGCTACATGTACCTGATCGACCAGATCAGCCAGGTAAAACCCGAAGACCTGCCCTTTAAAGCAACCATTGTAAACGAACACGGGTATGTGTTTAAATAGAAAAGCAAAAACCTCCGATAAAACTCCGGAGGTTTTTTTATTCCATTCAATTGTTGTAACTTGTATGGGAAAAATAAAAATCAAATTTTATGAAAAAACTATTCTTCACAATTGCATTACTAACCCTCTACTCATGCGAAATGGATGATAAAGGAGATTTTCACACAACCTGGTTATTTTGGTTTTTAATCGCTATGCTTATTATCACATTTATAATAACAGGTATATCTGCCGAATCGAATATTAAAAAGAAAAACGAACGGCTTCGAAAGGCGGGAATAAACCCAAATGCAGTTTTTAGTGTCGGAAAGTACGTTGGAGGTCATCCTAATATTGATAAAACGATTGAGAAATGCTCAATTTATAAAAGGACAGAAGATGTGGTTATTTGTGAGGTTGGTCAAAATTATTTCCCGACACCAAAATCAAGAATACCAATAAATTCAATAAAAAACATTCAGGTTGAAGATGCATCTTCTATTGAAAAAAAAATAACGCTTGGAAGAGTGCTGTTAGTTGGTGTTTTTGCCTTGGCTTGGCGTAAAAATAAAAAAGATGAACATGCTTTTGTTACGATAGATTGGGATGATGGAAAGTTTGATCATTCTACTGTTTTTGCCTTTGACGGCAAAAACGCTATGCAGAATGCAAATACGGCAAGAAATAACCTGATAAAAATGGTTCATTAACATTTAACCGATGAACGATGTCTCTAAAAATATTTGGCGCTACCGCATTAAACCATATCTTTTTTCTGGGCTTATAATTTTGATAATAATCATTATTCTGTATTTATTCAACATTCTATAAAAACAATAAACCCGCTCATTCAGCGGGTTTATCTTTTTCTTCTTGTTCATCCAAGTATTTGATTAGAACCGTTTCAATGAAATTAGCCATTGTTCGGTTCTCTTTTTTTGCCCGAGTTTTCACTCTTTCAAATACTTCCTTGTCAAGTTTAAGGCTAGTTGCTTCTTTTACCATATTCTAAAGTATTACTATGTATTGCAAAAATAATAAAAAATTGGTCTAAAAAAATACTTTTAGATATTTGTGCGATATATTTTAAATATCTGTTGTATATGTGATAGAATATTATTTATATTTGTTCAATCAAATATTTTAAAGTTCATACGTATGAAAAATGAGATTGTAAAAATTAATGGAGCTGAGTTTTTATGTCCACGCGACGGCGACGATATTTTTGTTGCCATAAAACCAGCTTGCGAGTTCCTTGGAATTGATCCTTCATCGCAGATGAGAAATCTGAAAAACGACCCTGATTTTCTTGGTTCAGTTGTGGTCAATATGACCACAACTGGAGCCGATGGAAAACAGTATGAAATGGTGTGTTTGCCCCTTCAATTTTTCTTTGGTTGGTTGGCTCAAATCGATCACACGAAAGTGAAAGAAGAAATCAGGCCAACAGTTATTCAGTACAAACTTGAAGTTTGCAATGTGCTTTATAGCCACTTTATGGGTGCCCGTAAATTCCTTGAAGAAAAAGAAAGTGCAATTGGTAAACTGAATGATCGTATTAAATCTGCTCGCAAAAATTTCAGCAATGCCAAATCTGTACTCAGCGATGCCGAAGATGCAATGGACAAAGTAGCCCGTTTAACTTATGAAGAATATAAGGTTACAGGGTTTCAGATGAACTTAGATTTTTAAAAACAACAATCCCCCGGGGCTCAGGCGTTACAAGCACCTGCCGGGGGATTCATTAAAAATTAATTCAACACGTCAAAGTTATGGAAAAATCATTCATGTTTATTTCGCCGGTGCTTAATTTAACTAATCCGGCACATCAGTTACTGGTTGCAGAGCAAGAAAAAGCCCTGCGCAAAGAAGAATTCGAACTGGCCCGCCACCGTTTAATGAATGCCACCCGCCGCGTGCAGGATATAAAAGCAACCATTCATTTTTCTGCAAGAAAGGAGGCCTATAATGGCTAAAGAAATCAATAAAATAGAAAATGTAGTTGTTGTTGGGGGAGTATCATTAACCGAAAAAGCAATCGTTCGTCTTCAACAACTTCAGAATCACGATAACTCCGGTATTGATTACATGACTAAGACTATTCAGCAAGCAATTCGAACGATTGTTCGTGACCTCGGCAATTTCGATCACGCTGAACTTGAAAAGATTCAAACTTTATTAAGTAATATGGCATGCGTTTGCGACTGGATAGAAGCTTTAGAAAAACCATGACCGACCTACGCAACCGACTGATTGAGTTACGGCAGTTGGAAGAAGCTGCAAAACTTGAATTCGACCGCGCAAAAAATGTACTCCTCAAAATAAAGCGCGAAATACGTCGCCTCGAAAACATCCTTAAACCCGGGATCAACTGATCCGGGGTTTTTTATTGTTGCTGCCTGAGTGCGAAGCTGGTCGAAGGCAGAAGCCCGAAGGTGTCCTTTATTTCGCCTCCATCCAGCCCTAACTTGGAACCTGAAACTTGAAACTTTAAACTCAGGAAGTTATGAAGAACGAAGTAGCCCGCCCAAAAGTAATTCTCGATGGCAAACAAGCCGAGCAGGAACTGGAGAACCTTACCGCCAAAGCAAAGAAATTCCGCGATGCAATGATGGAAGCCGCTGCTGCTGGTGATCCTCAAAAGGAAAAACGATTTCAACAACAGCTCAAGGCTACAACAACCGAGATCCGAAACCTGAAGAAAGAAGCCTTCGATGTTGACCGGGTATTGAAAAATATCAATGGCGCCAGCTTTAACGAATTGTCACAGGCCGTTCGGAAAGCAACCAACGACCTGAAGAAAATGCAGCAGACCGATCCGGGTTATCAGGCCCAGCAGCAAAAAGTAGTTGCCCTTAAAACTAAACTGGGAGAACTTAGCAATGAACAAAAAGTACATGAGCCGCTTTGGAGCCGAATGGCCAATGGAGCCAATAAATATTTTAGTGTAATTACAGCCGGAGCCGCTTCATTGGCAGGTCTAATTTTGGGAATGAAACAAGTCGTTCAATCGTTTAACGACTACGAAGAGCGAGTCGATAATCTATCCGCTCTCACAGGTTTGGCAGGTGAAAATCTGGATTGGTTAAGTCAGAAAGCAAAAGATCTATCCACATCTACACTTGAAGGCAATATCCGTGTAAAGCAAAGCGCTCAGGATATTGTTGACGCTTTTACCAAAACCGGTTCTGCCCGGCCTGAATTACTCAAAAATAAAGAAGCTCTGGCAGAAACGACTCAGGAAGCCATTATACTGGCTAACGCTGCCAAAACCGAACTCTATCCGGCCATTGAAGCATTAACAATGGTCATGAACCAATACAATGTTCCGGCAAGCGAAGCCAGGCGAATCATTAATGTATTGGCTGCAGGTTCAAAAGAAGGCGCAGGAGAAATACCTTATCTGACTACTGCATTTGAAAAAGCCGGAACAGTTGCTTCCCTGGCAGGAATCAGCATCGAAACCCTTGGGGCGACAATTGAAACCCTGGCACCACGAATTACACAGCCTGAAATTGCAGGGCGTTCGTTAAAAGGTGTGTTAATCGACATGCAAACCGGAGCCGATGATACCAACCCTGCTATTGTTGGTCTATCAACTGCTTTGGAAAATCTGGGAAAGAAGAATCTGTCAGTTACTGAACTCACTAAAAAATTCGGAACAGAAAACATTGCCACCATCCAAATTCTTTTGACCAATATTGAAGAATTGAAGCGGTACGAAAAAGCAATGACCGGTACCAATGTAGCCATCGAACAAGCTGCCATCAACACCGACAATAACAATGCGAAGCTGGCACAGGCTAAAAACCGGATCAATGTAATCAGCATTGCCCTGGGTGAAAAACTGGCGCCTGCCATGACGCTTGTTACCGGTTATTTTGGGAAGTCATTGGCTGTATTATCCTATCTGGTCGATGTATTTATAAAATATAGTGGTTTGATTTTTACAAGCACTGCTGCAATCGTTGGATATACCGTCGCTATAGAACTGGCCACGTTGTGGGAAACCCGTAGCAATGCCGAAAAAGGCATTGGACTTGCACTTACCAAGCTGAAAGTATTTTGGCATGGAGTTGAACGCGGAGCGCTTTTATTATCCGCTGCAGCTCAGGCGCTGATGACGGGAAATACGACCAGGGCTACAGCCGCCATGCGCCTTTTCAATATCGAGACAAAAATGAATCCAATCGGGTTGCTGGTCGGAATAATTGCTGCTGCAGTCGTTGCACTTGCAATGTATTCGCGAGGTTTAACCGCTGCACAACAAGCTCAAAAGGCCGTAAATGATGTAAACATCGAGGCTCAAAAAGCGATGGTCGAAGAAAAAGTAAAAGTTGAACAGTTACTTAAAATTGCAAAAAATAAAAATCTATCTGATGAAACACGGTTAAAGGCCCTCAAAGATCTCAACGAAATATCTCCTGAATACTATGGCAACTTAACCCTTGAAACAATCAATACCAAAGCCGCAGATGATGCAACTAAAAATTACATCGAGTCAATTAAAAAGAAAGCCAAAGCTCAGGCCGGATTTCAAAAACTGGTTGACATTGAAAAAGAACTGATTGACTTGCAAAATGGCAAAGGAGCTGAGTCTACTTTCTGGCAAGATACCTGGAATATGGCCACATCTGCCGGAAATGCTGCCGTCTATGCCGGAAAATCAGTAAATACAGCCCTTTCCAATATCGACGAAAAAACGAAAGCTTTGATCGAAACAAAGAAGAAGCTAACTGAGCAGATGGATAATGAAAACAAAACTCCTGCATCAACCGATTCTGGAAAAAACCCGGGTGGTGATGATAAAGCAGCCCAGGACTTGATTAAACTCAAAGAAAAAGAATTACAGGATATTAATGAAGAGATTGCTGCTACGCCTGCCCTAATTGCTGCCAGAAATCAAAGGGCTGAAGCAAAACAAAAAGAAATTGATGCTCTGAAAGAATTGGGTACTACTAAAGGGAAAAAAGAAGACGACAAGTCAAAAGATGCAGCCTACAAAGCCCTTGAAATTGCCAACCGTAAAGAACTTAACCTGATTAAGCAATATCAGATTGAAGTCAATGCCACCGAAGAAGAATATAATAAAGCGCTGGAAGAGGAAGAGATAAATGCATTGAATAAAAAGCTGGCCCTTCAGATAAAGTATGGCGACGATTATTCCGATACTATGGCTGCGATACTCGATAAGCAGTTGAAAATTCAGAATGACATTGATAAAAAAACTGATGACGAAAAAAAGAAGTCGCTCAAAAAAGAATTGGACGATCTCGACAACCAGCAAAAAAACGAACTCGCCTTACTCAAAAAAGGTGCCCTTGCAAAAGGTTTATCCGAAGAAGAAACCAACGCTTTATTGATCACAAAAGAGATTGAGTTTCTCAATCAGAAGTTAATCCTTGAAAAAAAATATGGTCAGGATACTGTTGAGACTACAGCAGCCATTACTTCCAAAATAAACGAACTGGCCGAAAACGCAGTGAAAGGCGACGAAGACCGTGCAAAAGAATTGGCCGATCTTAAAAAGAAATATCTCGACGAAGAGGTATTGGCAAAGGAAGAAAAAGTCAATGATCTGGCCGCTCTCGACAAATTATATCAGGACGGAGCAATTAGTTCTTATGAAGAATATCAGCGATTAAAAACTGAAATCAATAAAAAATATGAACAGAGCAGATTAGATAAAGCTATTGAATTTGGGCAGAAAGCTCAGCAATTTATATCGCTTGGTTCGAACCTGGTGCAAACATTAATGGATGCAGAATTAGCAAAAGCTGGTGATAACGAAGAAAAGAAAGCGCAAATAAAGAAGAAATATGCAAATGCACAGTTCTTGATGGCTGCCAGCGAAATAGTTGTAAATACCGCTGTTGCTATTATGCAGGGGTTTGCTCAACTTGGGCCAATTGGCGGAGCAATCGCAGCGGTATTGCTTGGAGCCACCGGAGCCGCACAACTTTCTATTGCTAATTCTGAACGTCAGAAAATAATGGGCTCCAAACAATCTGGCGGATATGCTAATTTTGATGGCGCCGAAAATGAGGTTGATGGTGTGTACCATAAAAAAGAATTTATCGCTTCAGCCCCGGCAGTGCGAAATCCAACGGTAAAACCAATTCTTGATATTATTAACCTGGCACAAAAAAACGGCACCATTGCACAGCTTAATTTACCTACTGTACTGGCTGCAACTGGGTCGTTGCCAAATGGAAGACAAAGCGGAGGTTTTGCAAGCGAAATTATACCAACTGGAAGCCCTACTACTCCAATATCTCCATCGGCATATGCTACCCGTGACCCCGAGCTCACCGCCGCTCTCAATAACATGTCACGCGCGGTTGCCCTTCTGGTTAAAAACGGCGTTCAATTCCCGATCGTGCCATTTAAAAAGCAGTTGGACGAAGTTTCCGACCTGATTAATCAAACTGGAATGAGAGGGTTTAAAAAGTAACAGCCATTTACAATTAGACGATTTACTATTTACGATTTGGAGCCCTGATCGGAGCGATTGGGGTTATAATAGTAAATGGTAAATAAATAAATCGTAAATATTCTGTCCTTTCTCGACCCCGCACCCTACGCTATATTCGTAAATAGTAAATGAATAAATAGTAAATATTTTCTCATGGCAGTCAATCACTCCATATACGGCGGACCTGTTCAACTCTCAGGCAATAAAGTTGAAATAGAAGTCATAAACGACGCCATCGTTGGCGAATCGCCACGCGCATTGCTTAAGGCTACCAGTAGAGACGGGGCAGTGGCCGGTGGCCCGTTCATTGACTCGCGTCCCTGGCTCCCGTTGCCTACTCCTCTCGAAGGTCAAGGGATGGCAACCTTCGATTTTTCGGAATACCTTGATGCGCCAACCGATTTCAATTTCACCCATCCATACGGCGAATCCATTGCGGTGAAACATCCGCTCCGGGCTTTCGATATTGATATTCTGGCAGGCGCCAGCTACATTGATAATGATCTGGAGAGTTTAACATACATGCAAAAAATTGAAGCCTGGCAAGCTGTTGAAGAAGCCGTGGCCATCCGCATCCTGAAAGGAGGGATGAGCCAGCAGCGCCAATCGGAATATAACGAAGCCGCCACCAACTTCTTTCAGGATTTTATCCAGGGCAATAAGTTCCTGACCCACCGCCCCGACTTCCAGCGCATATCGTACAATCAGCCCGTGCGGTTATGGTATTTGCTGCCCGAAACCGAACAGGTTACCCGCGTCATCAAAATTGAATACACCGACGCCGACGACCAGGTAGTGGTAATCACCGAAATCATCACGCTGGATCCGGATGGTTTGTATGAATTCATACTCGATCCTGTAAAACTCGAAATCCCCACCGATGCCAAACAGATGAAAGTTTACCAGTTTGACGATGGCACACAGGTAGGCGAAGCCCGTACCTTCATCTTCGATCATACATATTACGAAAACAACACCTTCCTGTTTTTTGCCAATTCGCTGGCCGGTATTGACGATTGCTGGCTGACCGGCGCCATTAAGATGGGTATTAATGTGGAAGGCGAAACAGGGCTGCAAATCCTCGACCGCACGGCAACCACGCGCGACCGCTCAACGGTTGTAACCAGCAAAACAGCGGCGCGTAAATGGTCCATCTTTCCGGGCAACCGGCTGAATGTGGCCGAAATGGAAGCCCTTCAGGACCTGATTTATTCCCGGTTTATCTGGCTCGTTTGGAACGGCAAAACCATACCGGTAACCCTCGAAAACGGAGAGTTCGAACTGACCGACACCATGCGCGACCTGATAATCAACGACGAACTGGAGCTTGTATTTACCGAGGCACACCGTAATAATCATTTTTAACCGAAGGCTGGGGTTTAACCTTAGTAGAAAGAGGAGATAAATGAAAAACCAACCTTATTACCGTTCGACTGAGCTCACGCCGAAGCCTAATTGATTAAGGTAATAAGGTTGAAATCAAATAGGGTCGATTTTTCTACTAAGTTCTCCCGATTTATGAATCGAACTTCAATACAGATAACTTGAATCTGCACGTTCAATAATGCCATGTAAAATAGACCGTTTGCAATTATTTGATTTACTGATCATTGCGATTTGTTATATAGTAGGTTAAAAAATGAAAATAAGGTTTTTTTTAATAGTAAATAGTAAATAATTAAATAGTCAATAAATTAATGGATGCCATTCAGCAACTTTTGAAAACAATACGCGCGGTAAGCAAGAGCAATCCGGTTACCTATATGCAATTGTCGGAGATCATCCGGGCACTTTATCGTAAAAGTCCTGCTGAAGCCTTGATACAGGACGGGCTTATTTCCGGGGGAACGGTTGTCTGGCTGTATGGTTTAAGTTATGCCGTTAGCCAAACGGTTTATGCCATCGGTGGAGAGGTATTTACTTCACCATCCAGCATCATCACATTGGCTGATGCTGATCCAACCTATTCGCGTATTGATGTAATTGTGGTTAACAACACCGGCGAAGTGGAAGTGATCACCGGCGAACCTTCAGCCAATCCGCAGAAACCTTCGGTTAATCCGGCCACCCAGATTGAACTCACCAGCGTTTTATTACTGGCCAATGCCACCGAGCCCGAAGGCATCACTGACGAAGTGATTTACGACGAGAACATTGAATGGACACCTTCAACATCAGGTGTAACCGTTAATTTTAATTCAACTACCTTACCTTTTCATGGAGCTAAATGTGCCGATGCAGGAACAATTGCAAATAATAATACGATCACATTTACCAATAGTGTTCCCTTAACTGTTGCTGACTACGCAACTTTATCGCTTTTTTTAAAACTAAAAGCTGTTGCATCAACAAAAAATGCAGTTTACATTCGGTTTCAGTTAGCAGGAGTAGCTATATCACAAGAAGTTGCAATTACCTGGGCAATAGCTGATACTACAAATTGGCAGGGATCGGTAATAATGTTAGATGATTTTACTTTTACTGATACCACTTTTGATAGTATAAGAATCAGATGGAGCAGGGTTCAGGGAACTACTGCCCACGCAGGTTTTTATCTCGACCTTATTAAGCTGCAAACCGGGGTGGCCCCTGCTGTTTTTTTTGATACCGTACAACTTACCGGCGATGTAATTGCTTTAGGAAAAACAGGAACGCCGATACCTTCAGTCCTGAAAAACATCATTACAGCAGGCTCGTTTGGCGATGCCACGCATACGCTCACGCTTACCGTTGATGCCAAAGGCCGGATAACTGCTATAACCGCAAATTCTATAACGATTGCCGATGGCCGTGAAGTTGAATTAAGTACTTCTGGAGGTTATATTGTATGGAGGTATGTTGGCGATCCGGACTGGATTAACTTGGTTGCACTTTCATCGTTAGTTGGTCCTCCCGGGGATGATGGCGCTCCGGGAGTACAGCCCATAGAGGTAGGCAGTATAACTCTTTCATCCGGATCATGGTCGTTGGTTTCCGGATTATACGAGTACGACCTTGCCAATGCAAATATTACCGCCAATTCAATAGTAGATGTGATCCCTGATAATGCTGATATTTCCATTGTAAAAGCCGCAGATATTTTGCCGAAAACCGTTTCGAGCGCCGGAAGTGTGAAATTGTATTCAACCAATGCACCCACCGGAAATATAGGAGTAACCATTAATATAACGGAGGCCATGCCATGAGCAAGATAGGAAGTTTCAGATTACCGATGACCGGCGGTTCGCCAGACCCGGCGGTTTTTTGCCCTGTAAATGATTATGTGCCAGATTTTTTTGTACCTGAACCTGAATGGCCAGCGCTAGATCCTGTTACTAACGAGATTCAACTTCTGTGTTCTGATGAAGGCGACCGCAGAATAGCTTTTACATGTACGATTCAATCTGCCGGAACTTATACTGTTAAGGTTTATGGCGCTGGCGATGCTTTGCTTGACACTCAGGTTAAAAACAACGGAGTAGCATACAACTACCGGTTTACTGAAGGAGCCGGATATGCAGCTAATGGATACACAACTTTTAAAGTAAGCATTAAACCAACAGCCGCATTAAACCTGCTTACATTTGCAGTCGGGTATATCAGTGGTAATCAAGTTTCAAACTGGAGAATATTAAGTGCAAAGTTCAATGCTCCAAATATGACATCGCTGGCTTCAGCATTCAACAACATTAATGTACTTAGAATACTTGAATTTCTCACAGCAATGGATTCATGTACTTCTATGGCATCCATGTGTTCTGGCTGTTCCTCGTTGGTTGATTTGATTTTACCTTCGTCTATGAATGCAGTTACAACAATGGCGGCAATGTTAAGCAACTGCACATCATTCAAAAGAATCACCTGGCCTTCAAGTATTACGTTGTTAAGTATCTGTAATGGTATTTTTGGAGGTTGTTCAGTTCTGGAGAAATTGGTTTATCCAGCCTCAATGCCTGCATTAACAAGGCTCGATTCGGCTCATTCGAACTGTTCTTTGCTCTCTTCTGTTACACTTCCAAGTTCAATGCCTTTGCTTGCCAATATGGATTCATCGTTTAGTAGCTGCGTTAAACTTAAAAGTGTTGCATTCCCTGCAACACAAAATTCCTTGACTAACCTCAGAGCAGCTTTTTATAATTGTGTATTATTGGCTTCTGTCACACTTCCAACTTCAATGGACTTACTCACTTCATTGGAAACCACATTTCAATACTGCAATGCGCTGAAGTCAATGGCATACCCTTCGTCTTTACCTGAGTTGACAACATTAAACGGAACGCATGTCAATAATTATTCATTAATGTCTGTCACCTTGCCAGCATCAATGCCAAAAAATACTTCGCTGTATCAAACATTTTCTTATTGTTCTGTTTTGCCATCCATTGTAATAACTGCCGCTCAAACACTTGTTACAACAATGTATCAAATGTGTCAGTATTGCTATGAATTGGCGACACTATCACTTCCGGCAACGATGAACGAGGTATTGACAGCCTATGCTATGTGCTATAATTGCAAGGCTCTGGTTTCAGTTACATTACCCACCTCAATGAATAAATGTACTAATATAGTTCAAGGGTTTCAAAATTGTAATGCCTTGGTAACAATTACATTACCCACCTCAATGAATCTTCTTACTGCTATGGGGTCTAGTTGCGCTAATTGTCCAGAGCTTACAACAATAAATCTACCATTATCTTTGCCAGTTATATCAGATATGTCCTCATTTGCTAGTGTATCTCCTAAAGTAAATTATATAAGCACTTGTACATTCCCGTCCACTCAAGTAAATGCCGGCGGACTATTAGTTAATCATTTATTAACTTCATTTAATCAACCAACATTACGCGCCTCAATATTTGGAGTTTTTTCTCAAGTAGGAAGCAAACTGCTAACGTCTTGCGAAATAGATTGGGCTAATTCAACTTTCTCAAGTGGAACTTCTCCACAATTGAGAATAGATCAAAATAATTTAGATGCCACAGAAATAGATAGAATTTTCACCGCCCTGCCTACAGTAACCGGAAAAACCATAAATGTGACAAATAACCCCGGGTATGCTACTTGTAATAAAGCTATTGCAGAAGCTAAAGGATGGACGGTAAGTTAAACATTAAAATTTTGCAAGATGTTCACATTAACCATCAACTCGCGCCAGTTAATCCTTGATCCCGGTTTCGGGGTTCCGTTGCTCTATAAAAACCCGTGCTGGTGTTTTAACGAGATCCCTGGACCGTTGGCGCTCGATGTGTCGA
>Ga0209417_1002095_pt1 | contig 32699 bp, 19 predicted proteins | sample RifGroF2_FD_184002 | JGI IMG/M metagenome (GOLD analysis project Ga0209417, IMG submission 184002) | Groundwater microbial communities from Rifle, Colorado, USA - Groundwater F2 (SPAdes) (version 2) | ecosystem: Environmental > Aquatic > Deep subsurface > Groundwater | place: Rifle, Colorado... | reverse complement strand
GTACAAACAGCCTGCGGAAGCTATATCTGGATTGACGGTTTGACCTACACGGAAAGTAACAATACTGCTACCTTCAATATTATTGGTGGCGCAGCAAATGGTTGCGACAGTCTTGTAACGCTCAATCTTACTATAAATCCTGCTGCAACCGGAGTAGATGTACAAACAGCATGCGGAAGCTATATCTGGATAGATAGTTTAACTTATACTGTAAGCAACAACACGGCTACCTTCATCATTATTGGTGGCGCAGCAAATGGTTGCGACAGTCTTGTAACGCTGAATCTTACTATCAATCCTGCTGCAACCGGAATAGATGTTCAGACTGCATGTGATTCATACATTTGGATTGACGGTTTGACCTACACGGAAAGTAACAATACTGCTACCTTCAACATCGTTGGTGGCGCAGCAAATGGTTGCGACAGTCTTGTAACGCTGAACCTCACAATCAATGCTCCTGCAACAGGAATAGACGTTCAGACTGCATGTGATTCATACATCTGGATTGACGGTTTGACCTACACGGAAAGTAACAATACTGCTACCTTCAACATCGTTGGTGGCGCAGCAAATGGTTGCGACAGTCTTGTAACGCTGAATCTTATCATCAGCAATGGATACAGTGAAACTGTTAATGCTTCTATTTGCGATGGTGAATCCTATACTTTACCTGATGGCTCAACTGTTTATACAAGCGACACCTACATTTCAAATTTTACAAATTTAGCAGGTTGTGACAGCATAATTACAACAAATCTTATTGTTAATGTACTTCCAAATGTTTCATTTACTGGTCTTGCTCCTGAATATTGCAAAAAACAACAATTTGTTTTATTAGTTGGAAGTCCTACAGCAGGTGTGTTCTCCGGTTCGGGTATGACAAACAATGTATTTAATCCTCTGAATGTACCTGTAGGAAATAATACTATTACCTATACATATACCGATAATAATAATTGTACAAACATATACACGCAAGATGTAATAGTAAATGCAAATCCGAACTTAAGTATCTCATCTGTTGTTGATGCAAGCTGTAACCAAACTAATGGTTCTGCATTGATTACGGCAACAGGCGGAATCGGTCCTTATACCTATTCAACAGGTAGTGATATAATGCAGAATCTTAATGCAGGTACATATCCTGTAACTGTTACAGACAGCAAGGGATGTCAGGTTTCAACACAGGTTGTAATTAATAACATTGGCGCACCTGTTATAGCAATGTTATCTGCATCGGATGCTTCATGCAGTATATCATGTAATGGATCAGCTTCCATTGATATTAACGGAGGAACACAACCTTACACGGTATTATGGTCAAGTGGAGAAACCACCCAAAATGCATCATCACTTTGCGTGGGACTTAACAATGTAGTTGTTACCGATGCAACAGGATGCATTGCTGCAGACACGGTGTTTACAAATTTCTCTATGCCTGATCCTACTATTTATGGTCGCGTAAGCTACAGCGGAGGCAACATTGACGGACAACATGCAGTATTGAATATTTATTCAAGAACCCAGCAGAGCGGAGGAGGTTTCAACCAAACGCCTAATAATTTGTTAATAGGTTCCGATGGTACTTACTTTATGTATAATTTCCATCCGGATGAATACATTCTTCGCGTGATGCTCACAGATGAAACATATCCTAACCTGCTGAACAGTTATTATAAATTTAATGGAATTGCTTCTCAGTGGGATTCAGCCAGCATTATTATACTTGGTTGTGGCGATATGCTTGAAGCAAATATTACCATGTATGAATTCCCAGTACTTGACAGTGGAAACGGTCTTGTTGGAGGAGCAGTATATTACCCACCTGCAGAAGAAGCTGGAATGAATCAGGGTACCGGAATTGTAATTTCTCAGGGCAAAGCTGTTGGAGAACCGGTTCCGGGCGCAGAAATATATATTGAATTGGAACCGGATGATGAACCAATTATGAATTCTACTACTGATGAGAATGGAGAATATGAATTTGTTGAAATTCCGAACGGCAATTATTCTTTGCGCGTTGAAATTCCGGGATTCCCAATGTTGAACACCTATGAATTAACAATAAATGAAACTGATACTGCATTTAATGGTCTTACTTTCTATGTAGATACAACAGACAGTGATGGAAATGTAGACACAAGCCTTGTTTCAATCCCAACGGCAGAAGGAATTTTATTTGATGTTGCTGTATTCCCGAATCCTTATACCGAAATATTCAATATTAATTACCAGCTTTATAAAAATGCTGCTGTAACTATTGAATTGTTTGATATACAGGGCAAGCTTGTTAAGACAATAGCAAACGAACATCAGATAGCAGGAGATTATTCATACAACATGAATTCAAGAAGCTTCACAATGTTGCCGGGTACTTATATCATTCGCTTGAGGGTAGATAATACTATATACCTGAAGAAAATTATTCAAAACGAATAGAGAAATCTTTAATACAAACAACAAAGGCTGCTAATTAAGGTGGTCTTTGTTGTTTGTATTTATCAGTTACTATCTTTCCACAATAATAATTGCCACATAATACAAAGATTTGCACAGATTAAACATGAAATCTAAGTAATCCGTGAAACATTCCGACAAAGCAGGATAGCAGTATGTATTTTGAAAACAGACTCGGTCTTGAAATTAACATTCGAAATAATTTCATGTTACAGGATATTTATTTTTTTTTCCCTTCCACGCTCTATCAGACAAACAATCCGAGATAAAAACACCCGTTGTCGCTCATCTCGGACAAATTCCAAAGCTCGTGCGCAGACATTTCAATTTGTTTGTAAACAATGTTTATGTAAGATGTGGAACATCCTGAGAATTCTTTGCTGTACTATCCTACTAAAAGGAATCATCCTAAAAATCAAATCCCTGCATCATAAGCTGTAAAACATATTCATACAAGTTTATCAGCTAAAATTTAATATTAATTTAGCGTGCCGAAAATTTTGTTGTAAGCAAAAAAATAGAAAATTTAAATTTTAACTAAATACTTAAAAAAATGGCAGAAAAAAAATTCATTACCTGCGACGGTAATCATGCAGCTGCACACGTGGCATACATGTTCAGTGAAGTAGCCGCTATTTATCCTATCACTCCATCTTCCAACATGGCAGAAAATGTGGACGAATGGTCAGCCACTGGAAGAAAAAATATCTTTGGCGAAACAGTAAAAGTTATTGAAATGCAAAGCGAGGCTGGTGCTGCAGGTGCTTTACATGGCTCTCTTCAGGCGGGTGCGCTGACTACGACTTACACTGCATCACAGGGATTACTCCTTATGATTCCCAATATGTATAAAATTGCCGGAGAATTGCTTCCGGGCGTTTTCCACGTTAGTGCACGCTCTTTGGCAGCACAAGCGCTTTCAATATTTGGCGATCACAGCGATGTTATGAGCACACGCTCTTGCGGATTTGCACTTCTTGCGACAGGAAGCGTTCAGGAAATTATGGATATTGCCCCTGTTGCTCACCTTGCAGCTATTAAATCAAGAATTCCTTTCCTCCATTTCTTCGATGGATTCAGGACTTCCCACGAAATTCAGAAAGTAGAATATTTTGATCAGGAAGAAATTAAAGACCTTGTAGATTATAAAATGCTGCAACATTTCCGCGACAGTGCGCTGAATCCAGAGCATCCTGTTACAAAAGGAACAGCACAAAATCCCGATATTTATTTCCAGACCCGCGAAGCTTCCAATAAATTTTACGATGTTGTTCCCGATATCGTAGAAGATTACATGCAAAAGCTTTCAAAATTATGCGGAAGAGAATATCATCCATTTACATATTATGGAGCGCCCGATGCTGAAAATATTATTATTGCAATGGGGTCAATTACCGACACAATTAAAGAAGTTATTGATCATCTGAAAGTGAAAAACGAAAAAGTAGGTCTTCTTACCGTTCATCTTTACAGACCTTTCTCTTCAAAATATTTCTTCAATGTATTGCCAAAATCAGTAAAGAAAATTACTGTTTTAGACAGAACCAAAGAACCCGGAGCAAACGGAGAACCTTTGTTATTGGACGTTAAAGATCTGTTCTATGAACATTCTATGAAACCAATGATTCTTGGCGGAAGATATGGTTTAAGCTCAAAAGATACTACACCCGGCATGATGTTAGGCGTGTATGAAAATATGAAAACAGCGACTCCAAAAAATCACTTTACCGTTGGTATTAACGATGATGTTACTCATTTGTCTTTACCTATTTTACCTGATTTTGAATCTTGTTCTGCTGGTACATATTCTGCTAAATTCTACGGACTTGGCGCAGACGGTACTGTTGGAGCAAATAAAAACTCCATCAAAATTATTGGTGAACTAACCGATAAATATTGTCAGGCTTATTTTGCTTATGATTCAAAGAAATCAGGTGGTATCACAACTTCTCATTTAAGATTTGGCGATTGCGTTATACGTTCCCCATATCTTGTTAACCAGCCCGATTTTGTTGCTTGCCATGTGCCATCATATCTTGAAAAATACGACATGCTGAAAGGCTTAAAGAAAAACGGTACGTTCCTTCTTAACAGTATCTGGGATGATGAAGAAACCAAGAAAAGATTACCAAATCACATGAAAAAATATCTTGCAGAAAATAACATTAAATTGTATGTTATCAATGCAACAAAAATTGCTGAAGAAATTGGTCTTGGAAACAGAACCAACTCAATTATGCAGGCTGCATTTTTCAAAGTTTCCGGTGTGGTAAATTATGAAAAAGCTGAAGAGTACATGAAGAAAGCTGTTGTGAAATCGTACGGTCACAAGGGCGAAGAAATTGTGAAAATGAATCATGCTTCAATTGATAAAGGTGGTGCAGTAACTCAGATTGAAATTCCGGCAGATTGGAAAAATCTTGAAATTAAACCGATAAAAGACGACAGAAACATTCCTGATTTCATTAAAAACGTGATGGAACCCATCAATGCAATGAAAGGGGATGATCTTCCCGTAAGTGCTTTCAATGACAGAGAAGACGGTACTTTCCCCTCAGGAACAACAAAATATGAAAAAAGAGGTATTGCCGTTAATGTTCCTGAATGGATTCCTGAAAACTGTACACAGTGTAATCAGTGCTCTTATGTTTGTCCGCACGCTGCAATTCGTCCTTTCCTTCTGAATGAAGAAGAAGCGAAAAACGCACCGAAAGATACTCCAATGATTCAGGGTATTGGCGGAACCAAAGAATTCAAATACAAAATACAGGTAAGCGTACTTGATTGTACTGGTTGCGGTAATTGCGCAGAAGTTTGTCCAGCTAAAATAAAAGCTCTTGACATGAAACCACTCGGCTCTCAAATGGTTGAAGCAGATCGTTGGGATTATATGAACGATCAGGTAGGGTATAAAGAAAATGTAATGAAAAAAGATGCTTCTGTAAAAAATTCACAGTTTGCACAACCTTTATTTGAATTCTCCGGCGCTTGCGCAGGCTGCGGTGAAACTCCCTATATCAAACTTATTACCCAGTTGTTTGGCGAAAGAATGATTGTTGCTAATGCGACAGGATGTTCTTCAATCTATGGAGGAACTGCTCCTTGTACTCCTTACACCAGCAACAAAGAAGGAAAAGGTGTTGCATGGGCAAATTCATTATTTGAAGACAATGCAGAATACGGTTTCGGTATTGCAATGGGCGTTAAGAAAATTCGTGAAAGAATTGCACTTCGCATGAAAGCAGGTATGGACAGCACAATGAGTACTGAAACCAAAGCAGCCATGCAGGAATGGATTGACGGAATATGGGATGCTGAAAAATCAAAAACTGCTTCTGCAAAAGTTCTTCCGCTGCTCGAAAAAGAAAATAATCCTTTAGCGAAAGAAATTGTTGCGCTAAAACAATATCTCATTAAAAAATCGGTATGGTCATTTGGTGGAGACGGTTGGGCTTATGATATCGGCTACGGCGGATTAGACCACGTAATTGCATCAGGAGAAGACATTAACCTTTTGGTATTAGATACAGAAGTGTATTCAAATACAGGCGGTCAGGCTTCTAAATCAACACCCGTTGCCGCTGTTGCTAAGTTTGCTGCTGCCGGTAAGAGAATCAGGAAAAAAGATTTGGGCATGATGGGAATTTCTTATGGATACGTTTATGTTGCACAGGTTGCCATGGGTGCTAATCAGAACCAGTATCTGAAAGCCATTAAAGAAGCAGAAGCATACCCGGGACCATCGCTGATTATTGCTTATTCTCCATGTATCAATCACGGAATCCGTTCCGGTATGGGCAAATCTCAGGAGCAGGCTAAACTTGCTGTTGAAGCTGGCTACTGGACATTGTACCGCTACAATCCGCTTTTGGAAAAAGAAGGAAAAAATCCTTTTGTTATTGACTCACAAGAGCCAGAATGGAACAAATTCCAGGGATTCCTCAACAGCGAAGTACGTTATACTTCTTTGAAAAAATCATTCCCGAAAGATGCAGAAGAATTGTTTAAAGCTGCCGAAGATAATGCAAAATGGAGACACAATTCTTATAAGAGAATGGTTGCGATGCAGTATTAAGATGATGTTTAAAATAAGATAGGGGGTTTTTGGATTAAGGATTAAGGAGTAGGAGTAGCCTGTCTGACTGCGCTGAGCAGGCAGGGAGTAGGAGCATTGGAATATATTTTTAATCCTTAATCCTCATCCTACTTCTTAATCCCAAAAGTTCTAAAATGATATCTATCGTAAAGCAATAAAAAAGAGGATTCATATTGAGTCCTCTTTTTGCTTTTTGTGTAAATAATCACACATGAGCAGACAGTGATTTATTTATGAAAATTATCTATAAACTATCAACCCTGCAACCTGTAACTCTCAAACCCATTACAAATTTCATGAATTAATCTGCTTAGTTGATAATCTAAATATTGTGTCTACTCCGAAAAGTATCTTTTTATTAAATTGTCACTGACCTGCCAGACGCAGACTGGTTTCTCTGAACTGTCTGCTGACAAGGCAGGTTTACACAGATTTAATTCACTGATTAATAAAATTAATAATCTGTGAAAATTTGTGTAATCAGTGGCAGAAGTATTTTCGGAGTGGTCTAAATATTTTTTCTTTCGATATTTTTTATAATTTTGTGCCCTTATTTATTACAGAATGCAGGAAAATACCGAAAAGGATTTTGATTTCAGTTTAAACGGTCTGTTGAAATTTATTTTTCAATACAAGCAAGCGCTGCTGATTGTAACTGTAGCTGCTTTTGTGCTATCTGTTGTTATCTCTTTTCTGATACCCCCGCAGTATAAATCTACATCTATAGTTTTCCCTTCTGCTTCTACATCAATATCGCATTCTTTACTGGGTGTTAATTTGCCCAAGAAAGAACTTTTAACACTCGGTAAAGAAGAGGAAGTGGAGCAAATGCTTCAGGTTTTGCAAAGTGATGAGATAAAGAAAAAAATAGTTCTCAAATACAATTTGATGAGTCATTATGGTATTAGTGGCAGCTCCTACCCCCAAACCCGTTTGGATGAAGAATATAAAGATAACATCAAATTTACGCGTACACCCTATTTTTCTATAGAAATAGAAGTGTATGATAAAGACCCGCAAATAGCTGCCAATATTGCAAACGACATTACCAGCCTTGTAGACACCACTATCAACAATATGCTTAAAGAGCGCGCCATGAAAGCGCTTGCGCTTGTGGAAAGAGAATATCTTTCGTTAAAAGAGCATAAGCAGTTGCTGGAAGATTCCCTTAAAAGAATACAGTCAAAAGGAGTGTATCATTACGAATACCAGTCGCAGGCATTAAGTGAAGCTCTTGGAAAAGCGCTTGCAGAAGGTAAGACCAAGGGAGCGGAAGAAATTGAGAAAAAACTGAAAATTCTTGCAGAATATGGTGGTGTCTATGTTTCTATTCGCGATTTACTAGAGAGAGAAACAGAAAAATTAAGTATTCTTGAATCGAAATATTCCGAAGCAAAGGTTGACGCAGACCAGGATTTACCCCATACCTTTGTTATTTCAAGAGCAGTAAAAGCAGAAAAAAAATCATACCCTGTAGAATGGCTGATAATAACACTTTCAACAATATCGGCCTTTATAATGGGCATGTTTCTCCTGATCATTCTTGACAGGCTAATAAAAAAAAAAAACTTAGAGAAATCCTAACAGATATAATTAGAAAAACAGATAGTTCATTAATTAAATTTAACTACGAACGTATGGAAGCATTTTTCAACAATAAAAGTATTTTTTCTGTACTTAATAAATGGAAAATACATCTTGCAATTGTTGCAGTTGCAGCAATAATACTTGGAGCATTAATTTCTTCTCCAATAATAATAAAACCCAAATTCAAATCATTTACGGTTTTATACCCCGTTAATTTACCGGTTGTTTCTGAAGAATCGCAAACAGAACAAATGCTTCAGTTGATACAATCAACAGATATCCGGAATAGGGTTTTTAAAGCAATGGATATTGCAAAACATTACGAAATTGATACAAATAGCAATAAGTACTGGATGACAGACCTGATAACAGAATGGGAAAGCAATGTTTCGTTCCGTAAAACAGAATATGAATCAGTAGAAATTGAAGCTCTTGATACAGATCCCGTTATTGCATCAAAAATTGTTGATTCACTTATACATTTTTACAATAAAAAAGTGCAATCCCTTCACAGATCAAAATCACAGGAAGTTGTGGTTATTGCTAAAACAGAAAAAGATAAGAAAAAAAGGCAGATTGATTCACTTGAAAAACATTTGAAATTTATTCGCGATACGTTTGGTATCCTAGATTATAAAATACAAACCCGTGAATATTCCCGCGCTTCTTATGGTGGAAGGGAGTCTAAAGAAATGCAATCATTGGTGAAAAACCTTAAAGAAAAAGGGGGAGAATATATGTTGACAGATTCGATGCTTTGGTCTGCCATGAAGTATTACAACCAATTACAAATATATTATGAAAATAATATACGCGATGTGCAAAAAGAACTTACTTATGCTCACCTTGTTTCTACTCCCTATCCTGCAGATAAAAAAACATACCCTGTTCGTTGGGTAATTGTGTTGATGACTACAATTTCTTCTCTTATTCTTGCCGTTATTGCTATTATTTTCATAGAAAGTAAAAGAACAACGGCTTCTGTTAAAGAAGAAAAAACAAAAGACTCATAGGGTTTCTGTTTTCAATTAACGGGGCTTTCCCCTAAACTAATACGGATGCAGAAAACAGAAAAAATAAATATTAAATGGTTTTACATTATTACTGTAGCATTTTTGCTCCTGAATCTTTTTTTTATTGCACGTGAGAATTATTTATTTAATATAGTTCCTCTTGGGTTTTTGATTATTTTATTTGCAGTTTTTGCAATGGACAGGCTTTTGCTGCTTGTTGTTTTTCTTACACCGCTTTCTGTTCCCCTCCGGGAATTTATCCCACGAATTCCCTATGATATGGCACTGCCAACAGAGCCTTTGATTTTTGGATTAATGCTCCTGTTTTTCTTCAAATTACTTACTGAAAAAAAGCTCGACAGAAAAATTGCCTTGCATCCGGTTTCTGTAATGATATACATAAATCTTGCATGGTTGCTTATAACAAGTTTTACCAGTACGCTTCCATTTATTTCTGTTAAATATTTTCTTTCACGTATCTGGTTTGTTGTAGTATTTTATTTTCTGGCAACACAGCTTTTCAGAAATTATAAAAATATGGACAGATACGTTTGGGCATATATGATTCCCATGCTTGCTGTCATTGCTTTTACACTTACAAAATTATCTGCTTATGGATTTTTCAACCAGAAAGCAGCTCACTTTATGATGAACCCGATATTTAACGACCACACTTCTTATGCTGCTGTACTGGCAATGTTTTTCCCGTTATTAGTCGGATATATTTTTTCATCAGCATATAAAAGCTGGAAAAAAATTGCAGCAATAAGCGTGTTGGGAATATTTATAATTGCCATGATATTTTCTTATACAAGAGCATCGTGGGTAAGCCTTCTGGTAGCCTTGCTTTTCTGGATTTTGTTGAAAGCAAAAGTTAAACTTAAATATATTTTTGTTTCTGTATTTATTCTTGTCGGTTTGTTTTTTGTTTTTAAAACAGAAATACTGATGAAACTTGAGAAAAACAGGCAGGATTCATCAACAAACCTGAAAGAACACGTGCAGTCTATATCAAATGTTACGTCCGATGCATCGAATGTAGAAAGGCTGAACCGCTGGAGTTGCGCTTTCAGAATGTTTTCCGAGAAACCATTTTTTGGATGGGGTCCCGGAACCTACCAGTTTCAATATGCTCCTTTTCAGTTATCGTATGAAAAAACAATCATCAGCACGAACGCCGGAGACAGAGGAAATGCGCACAGCGAATACATCGGACCCCTTGCAGAATCAGGAGTATTGGGCTTGATTACATTTTTAACGATTTTGCTTTATACATTATATACAGGAGTTAAAGTATACAGAAGAGCTGAAAGCAAACAAACAAGAATGATGGCAATGATGCTGGTTCTAGGGCTTACGACTTACTATGTACATGGATTTTTAAACAACTTTTTAGATACGGATAAAGCCTCTGCCCTCTTTTGGGGCTTCACAGCCATGATTGTTGCGCTGGATGTGTATCACAGCAAATCTGATTCTCAAGATTTAGCACAGAGTAAAGCGGTGTCTGAGCGAAGTCTTTAAGCGGTGTCTGAGCGGTGTCTTTAAGCGGTGTCTGAGCGGTGTCTTTAAGCGGTGTCTGAGCGGTGTCTTTAAGCGGTGTCTGAGCGGTGTCTTTAAGCGGTGTCTGAGCGGTGTCTTTAAGCGGTGTCTGAGCGGAGTCGAAGACACCCTCAATCCAACAAAGCCTGCACGCCTGGCAATGTTCTTCCTTCAATATACTCAAGCATAGCACCTCCTCCGGTAGAAACGAAGCTGAACTGATCAGCAAGGTCGAACATATTAATTGCAGCAATTGAGTCTCCTCCTCCAATAACGGTAAAAGCACCTTTCATGTTTGCATTAGCGCATGCAATTGCAACAGATTTAGTCCCTTTCCTGAAATTCGACATTTCAAAAACACCCAAAGGTCCGTTCCAAAGAACTGTTTGAGAGCTATTGATAATCTCGGCGCATTTACGTATGCTTTTCGGGCCAATGTCCATACCTTCCCAGCCATCAGGAATATCAAATGTGCTACAAATTTTTGTTTGCGATTCATCTGAAAAAGCATCTGCCACAACAGAATCTTCGGGAATATATAAATTAATTCCATGCTGAATAGTACCATTTATTATTTCTGTAGCATCTTTTATGTTTTTTTCTTCGTAAAGAGAATTGCCTATTTTTCCATTTAGCGCTTTTGCAAAAGTAAAACGCATCCCTCCACCTATTATAAGATTGTCAATTTTCCCAAGAAGATTTTTTATTACAGCCAACTTTGTTGAAACCTTTGCTCCTCCAATTATTGCGGTAAAAGAGTGCTGCGCATTATGTAAAATTTTATTAAGATTATTTACTTCATGGGCAAGCAGCAATCCAAAATATTTATCATTTGGGAAAAATTTAGCTAATGTAAACGTTGACATGTGTGCCCTGTGACTGGTTGCAAAAGCATCGTTTACATAGGCATCGCCAAGCGAGGCAATTTTTTTTGCAAATTCTTCATCCGCATCTTCTTCTTCCGGATAAAACCTAAAATTTTCAAGAAGTACCACATCTCCGGGTTGCAATTTTCCACATTCATCAACTGTTCGTGGTCCGTATAAATCGCGTGTAAAAACAATTGGTTTGTTAAGATATTTCGTCAACACCGGAACAATAGGTGTAAGTGAATAATCCATTTCAAACCCTCCTTTAGGACGACCAAGATGCGAAATGAGAATTACACTGCCACCGTCATTAATAATTTTATTTATGGTTGGAAGCGATTCACGTATTCTTGTGTCGTCTGTAACCTGTCTGTTATGATTAAGAGGTACATTAAAATCAACTCTTACGATAACTTTTTTCCCTTTAAAATTATAATCTGCTACTGTTTTCATGATTTAGTAAATTTTGGTTAATCAAAAATAGAAATATTTTTGTTTTTAGATTAAGCTTTATAACATATAAACGTATGGGAAATCAATAGATGTTCAAGAGAAATTCGATAGAGCCACAGTTGATATTCGGTTGATGTACAATTGTTGATTCGATAGATGTTCAATAATGCAACGATAGATGTTCGATAGGTGTACAATTGTTTCTTCGATGGACGTTCAATAGTGCAACGGTTGATGTTCGGTAGATGTACAATTGTTTTTTCGATAGATGTTCAATTGTTTATTCAGTAGATGGACAATTGTATTTCTATCGTATTCCTATCGTATTCCTATCGTATTCCTATCGAATTTCTACTGTATTCCTACCGAATTTCTATTGTATGGATATTTTCTTCAAAATTACCCTTCCTGAAAAATAATTTTAAGCTTCCATCAAAAATTCAATTCTTTTTTATACTTTTGAAATAAAGAATAACCTTAAAACAAAATAATTATGGCAATGAATTTAGCATTACCCCTTATTCAGAATGCTGATCTAAAGGGAAAAGTAGTATTGGTCCGGGTGGATCACAATGTTGTTAAAAAAGGTATTATACACGATCCGTACAGAATTGATGCAACAATTGGAACTTTGTATCATATCAATGCAAAAGGTGGAAAAATAATTCTTATGACCCACGTGGGAAGACCTAAAGATAAAAAAACCGGAGAAATTACAATTGACGGAAAAACATCTGTAGAGCCAATCGTAGAATATTTGCAGAAAAAATTACATATAAAATTAAGAGTTCCGGAATTTTACCAGCATGAAAAAATGGGATATATCGGCATCGAAACCTCTATTAATCATTTAATCCGTGAGCTTAAAGACGATAAAATTGATGGAATTTATATGCCAAACACGCGTTGGTTCAGAGGTGAAGAAGCCAAGGGCGAAGAACAAGATCGTTTCGCACACCAGCTTGCAGGGCTTGCAGACATTTTTGTGAATGATGCATTTGGCTCATGGCAGGCACACGCTTCAACTGTTGGTGTTGCAAAATATCTTCCTTCGTATGCAGGATTTCTGATGCAAAAAGAAATTGAAAGTCTCGAAAGAATTTATCAGCCACAGAGACCTTTTCTTGCAGTAGTTGCCGGATCGAAATTCGATACAAAAATTGAACCTTTGTATGCACTCCTGAAAAGCTGTGACTACCTAATTTTGGGAGGGGTTCTTTACAATGCCTATTTATGTGCAAAGTATGATATACAGATTGCTGGTATTGCTCAGGAAGATATTGATTATGCCAAAAAATTCGTTGAATATGCGCAGGATTATCCCGGTAAATTAGTTGAAATCTCTTACATTGTTGAATCTGATACGCTTGATGGAAAAATTGAAGGTAAGTACAGAACACATAATATTCACGACCTGAAACCGGGAACGAAGCTCAACTATGTTCTGGATGCAGCCAAAGAAGCCTTACACGAGCCCTCCGTTGAAAAAATAATACTCAGTGCAAAAATGATTTTTGTTAATGCGGTTATGGGATTTGCTCCTTATTTTACTGAAGGAACAATTGCACTTGATGAATTAATAGATCAAAACAGAGATGCCATTAAATTATATGGCGGCGGCGATACCATGCAAGAACTGAAACGCTTGTTACCGGGACTATACATAATGGCACTTGACAATCCGAAATATTATATTTTTACCGGAGGTGGCGCTGTGTTAAAAGCCATTCAGGAAGGAACAACTTCTGGCATTGAACCTATAAAGGCATTATTGAAACAATAATTTCATCCTATTTATATAACAAAAAAGAGAGTCGTAAAAACGGCTCTCTTTTTTTATTTTGTCCGGTTTTCTGCCCTAAAGCATAAAAAAAATCACACGTCCTCTGTTATTTTCATATAAAAAATATAAAATCTAACTTACTTACTTTATATTTGCAAACACAAAGTAACTGATTTACATTTTAAAAATGAAGACTAAATATATAAATTTAATTGAACAAACCTTTGATTTTCCACAAGATGAATTCAAAGTTGTAGATGGGGAGTTATCTTGGAACAATGTACCCCTTATGGATCTTATTGAACAATACGGTACGCCCCTTCGATTATCGTATCTCCCAAAAATCGGAGCTCAGATACAAAGGGCAAAAAAACTTTTTAATGTTGCAATGGCTAAAACCGACTACAATGCAGACTATAACTATTGTTATTGCACAAAAAGCTCCCATTTTTCTTTTGTTATGGAAGAAGTGCTTAAAAATGAAGTGCATCTTGAAACATCATCTGCTTTTGATATACATATAATTGAAGAATTATATAAAACCGGAAAGATTAAAAAAGATAAATATATTATATGTAATGGATTTAAACGCCCTCAATACATTGATAATATTGCCAACTTAATCAACCTCGGGTTCGAAAATGTAATTCCTATCTTAGACAATAAATTTGAACTTGACAAATATAAAAAGCTTACAAAAAAGTGTAAACTTGGAATCAGAATAGCAACAGAAGAAGAACCAACATTCGATTTCTATACATCCAGACTTGGTATTCGCTATAATGACATTATACAATACTACGAAGACTATATTAAAGGGAATCCTAAATTTGAGTTGAAAATGCTGCATTTTTTCATCAATACCGGCATCAAGGACTCTGCTTACTATTGGAATGAACTTCAAAAATGCGTAAATGTTTATTGTGAACTAAAAAAGGTTTGCCCTGAGCTTGATTCACTTAATATAGGAGGAGGTTTCCCAATTAAAAATAGTCTTGCATTTGATTACGATTACGAATACATTACCGAAGAAATGATATCTCAGATTAAAACGATTTGCGACAGGAATGTTGTTGCAGAACCTAATATTTTTTCTGAATTCGGTTCTTTTACTGTCGGCGAAAGTGGCGCAATTTTGTATTCAATCATTGACCAAAAAAGACAAAACGACCGGGAAATGTGGAATATGATAGACAGCTCTTTTATGACCACTTTGCCAGATACATGGGCAATGAAACAACGTTTTGTTTTGCTTGCAGTAAATAAATGGGACGAAGAATACGAAAGGGTTTTTCTCGGTGGGCTTACCTGCGACAGCCACGACTTTTATAATGCAGAAACTCATGCCAACGCTATTTTCCTCCCTAAAAACACGAACGGAGATCCCCTTTATATCGGCTTTTTTCATACCGGGGCATACCAAGAATCTGTCGGCGGTTTCGGAGGAATTCAGCACTGCCTGATACCCGCACCAAAACATGTTCTTGTTGATATTGATGAAGAAGGAGAATACTTTACCAAACTCTTTGCAAAAGAGCAAAGCTATAAGTCAATGATTAAAATTTTGGGATATTAATGGGGATTAAAGATTAAGGAGTAGGAGTAGAAGTAGGAGTAGGAGTAGGACTTTTCGGTAAACTTTAATCCTCAATCCTGATTCTAAACCTGCCAGACTGCGTCAAGCAGGCAGGTCCTTAATCCAATTATTTTGAAGCAGCAAATCCTGTGAGGTATTGCGGGAAAGCCTTTGCGGAGGCTATCCTCACAGGTTTGCAGAAAAAAATTTAAAACTATTAATATGAATTACGGAGGAATTGATAAAGAATATTTAGACCTGAAAAAATCGAAAATTGTTGTTCTGCCCATCCCTTACGATGGCACGAGTACATGGATTAAAGGAGCAGACAAAGGTCCTGTGGCTATATTAGACGCATCGTCAAATATGGAGCTTTACGATATTGAAACCAATTCTGAAGTTTACAAACAGGGAATATATACAGCACCAGCAATAACCGAAAACAAAAGCCCCGAAAAGATGGCAGAAGCTTCGTATCAGGCTGCAAAAAAATTTGTTGACAACAATAAGTTTTTGGTTACTCTTGGAGGCGAACATTCTATCAGCTACGGTCCCATTCGTGCTTATGCAGAAAAATACAAGAATCTTACTATCCTGCAACTTGATGCACACAGTGATCTCCGTCAGACTTACGAAGGAAGCAAACACAACCATGCGTGTATCATGGCGCGTGCAAAAGAACTTGCAAATATCGTGCAGGTGGGAATCAGAAGTCAGGATGTTTCTGAGTTAAAACACGTAGATGCCCATACAATATTTTATGCAGAACGCATCCGAAAAATAAAAAACTGGCAACAGAAAGTGGCTTCTTGCCTTACAGAGAATGTATATATTACAATTGATTTGGATGTTTTTGATCCATCCATCATGCCCTCAACAGGAACACCCGAGCCCGGCGGATTATTGTGGTACGAGGTTGTTGATCTATTGAAACTAGTTACAGAAAAAACAAATGTAGTTGGCTTTGATGTAGTGGAGCTATGTCCGAATAAAATAAATAAAGCTCCTGATTTTTTGGCATCGAAACTTATTTATAAAATTTTAAGCTATTGTTTCGAAAAGTAATCACTGCAACCTAGGTTTCTACTTCGCTCAACCCCCAGTTACCTTGAAACTTTAAAATAACAAATAAACCCCATATAAAATGGAAAAGGAAAAAAACACCATCTCGCAATTCATGGAGAAACATTATCTCCACTTTAATTCTGCTACCCTCGTAGATGCCGCAAAAGCTTATGAGAAACACCTTGATGAAGGCGGAAAAATGATGATTACACTCGCAGGAGCCATGAGTACTGCTGAAATCGGAATTATTCTTGCAGAAATGATTCGTAAAGATAAGGTTCAAATAATTACCTGCACCGGTGCAAACTTGGAGGAAGACATTATGAATCTTGTTGCGCACAATCATTATAAAAGAGTACCGCATTACCGCGATCTTACTCCACAGGACGAATGGGCGCTTCTTGAGCAAGGTTTGAATCGTGTTACCGACACATGTATTCCAGAAGAAGAAGCGTTCCGTAAACTTCAGAAAAATATTTTTAAACAATGGAAAGGCGCACAAGATAAAGGTGAACGCTATTTCCCACATGAATATATGTATAAAATGCTTCTTTCCGGTGATTTGGAAAAAGAATACCAGATAGACCCAAAAAACTCATGGATGCTTGCTGCTGCTGAAAAAAATCTGCCTATTGTTGTTCCCGGATGGGAAGATTCAACAATGGGAAATATTTTTGCATCCTACTGCATCAAAGAAGAACTGAAGCCCTCCACAATGAAAAGCGGCATTGAATATATGATGTGGCTGTCTGACTGGTATCGCAAAAATTCTTCTGGAAAAGGTATTGGATTCTTCCAGATAGGTGGCGGCATTGCAGGCGATTTCCCTATTTGTGTTGTTCCGATGATGTATCAGGATTTAGAATGGCACGATGTCCCTTTCTGGAGCTACTTCTGCCAGATTTCAGACTCCACAACAAGCTATGGTTCTTATTCCGGTGCTGTTCCAAATGAAAAAATCACATGGGGAAAATTGGATATTAACACACCAAAATTTATTATTGAATCGGATGCTTCTATTGTAGCTCCGCTTATATTTGCATGGCTTCTCGAAATGTAAAAATATCGGTGGTTGAGCTTGTCGAAACCACTGATATTTTTTAAACTTTTATTATGATCTTATTCGACGAAATAATTTTTGGTCCCATAATGAGTCGCAGACTGGGGATTTCTTTGGGAATAAACCTGCTTCCTGAAAATGGTAAATTCTGTAATTTTAATTGTATTTACTGCGAATGCGGCTTGTCGTTTAACACATCGGCAAATACATTACGATTGCCATCAGCAGATCAGGTTAAAATTGCACTTTCTGAAAAATTAAAAGCAATGTCCGATGCAGAACAGAAGCTCGACTCCATTACTTTTGCCGGCAACGGAGAACCATCCATCCATCCTGAATTTACAACAATTATTAATGATACGATAGAAGCGAGAAACAAGTTTTACCCGGAAGCACTCGTTAGCGTTCTTTCTAATGCCACGATGCTCGACAAAGAAGATATTTTACAAGCCCTGCTTAAAACAGATCGGTCTATTTTAAAACTCGACAGTGCAATTGAAAATACATTTCAAAAAATAAACCGTCCCAGACAGGGATTAACGATAAAACATATAATTGATAACTTGAAAAAATTCAAGGGTAATTTTTACCTGCAAACGATGTTCCTTAAAGGCTTTGTTGAAGAAGAAATGATAGACAACACAACAGAAAAAGAAATTACAGCGTGGCTCGAAATTTTACAAATAGTACGCCCGAAAAATGTTCAGATTTACTCCATTCACCGCACTCCTCCGTATGCTTCCCTTGAAATAATTCCTATGGCAAAACTTCAAAAAATAGCAGAAAAAGTAAAAAATATTGGTATTGAAGTGCAAGCTGTGTGAAAAAAACTTCTTGCACATATGAAATATTAAAATACTTCCTGTCGAAGACTAACCAAAACATTTTTCCGAATTTTGCCAAATTGAAAAATTCATTAAATTTGTGAATATAAATACAAAAAAAAATTATTCATATCTGCCAAAGTAAATTTGTTTAGTTGAAAAGAAAAAAAATAATAAATTCGGAAAGCATAATTGTAAACAAATGGAAGTAAAAAAGCAAATAGAACATTGGATTAATACCGCCGTAGATGATTTAGAAACAGCAGAATTATTAATAAAAAACAATAAAATCCTGTTTGGGTTGTTTATATGCCATTTGTGCATTGAAAAAGGGATTAAAGCGCATGTAGTACGGTGTACTTTTAATGTACCCCCAAAGGTTCATAACCTATCATATCTGTTAGAGAAAACAGATTTGATTCCTTCTGAATCTCAATTATTATTTTGCGACACCTTGATGTATTATCAATTAGAAGGGCGTTACCCTGCGTTTTATCCTAAAATCCCCACACAAGCAAAATCAGAAGAAATTTTACAACAAACAAAAGATTTATTACAATGGCTCAAAGCGAAGTTATAGAGTTAATAAAGCAATATTGCGCACTTTTAATTATTTCGGGTATACCAGTTGACAAGGCTTTTTTATTTGGAAGCTATGCTAATGGTAATGCCACCTCTGAAAGTGATATAGACATCATGCTTGTTTCAAAATTATTTGATGCTTCTGATGCAGATGCTAATATTAAAGCATGGTCTTTTACCCGAAAAATAGATACCCGTATTGAACCTTATACTGTTGGATTGCAGCAATTTTTAACCGATGATGTGTCGCCTCTTTTACAAATCGTGAAACAGGAAGGAATTGAAATAAAAATCAGATAATAACTACGAAAAAAATATAGCAACACTTAGATGAAAGGAATCGGTAAAAAATACAGGTAATTGTATTTTACAAAATTTATTGCCGTTTAAGGATTAGAATTTATTTTCTGAAAAAACATTGTGAATAATGAAGCTATTAATTCTGTGAAGCATACAAATTACAAAGATTCATTAACACTCTCTGCAGTTTTATTATGTAACTTTAGCCTAAACTAATTCTGCAAATAATGCAACCTGCTGTAGTACCCATTTTTTTCAAGAAGTTCATCATGCGTTCCGCGCTCTACAATTTCGCCTTTATGAAACACACATATTTCATCTGCATTTTTTATCGTTGAAAGACGATGCGCAACAACAATGGAGGTGCGGTGTTTCATTAAATTTGTAATAGCGTCCTGTACTAATTTTTCAGATTCAGTATCTAATGCAGATGTAGCTTCGTCTAAAATTAATATGGGAGGATTTTTTAAAACTGCCCGTGCTATACTGATGCGTTGTTTCTGCCCTCCAGATAGTTTTCCACCCTGATCGCCAATATTGCTATAATAACCATTCGCTGATGTAACAATAAATTCGTGTGCATTGGCTACTTTTGCCGCAGCAATTACATCTTCTTCAGTAGCATTATCTACTCCAAAAGCAATGTTATTAAAAAAAGTATCATTAAACAAAATGGCATCCTGACTAACAAGCCCCATTAAGCCTCGCAAATCTTTAATTTTACAGTCGCGTACAGCATTTCCATCAATTAAAATTTCGCCGCTGTCTATGTCATAAAAACGAGGTAACAAATTTACAAAAGTTGTTTTTCCCGACCCCGACTGACCAACGAGCGCAATGGTTTTCCCTTTTTCAATTGTAAGGTCAATCCCTTTCAGCACAGCTTCATCTTGATAAGAAAAAGTAACATTTTTATATTCAATTTTAGAATCAAAACTTGAGATGATAACTGGGTTTTCTTTGTCTTTTATACTTTCTTTTGCCTCAATTATTAGATTTATTCTGTCTAAAGAAGCAAGCCCTTTTTGCACATTATAATACGCTGTAGAAAGTGATTTTGCCGGATTAATAATTTGTGAAAAAATTGCCAGATACGTGATAAATTCCTGGGATGACAAACTGCTCTCATTATTTAGAACCAGTCGCCCTCCGTACCACATGATAACAACGACTGCGGTTGTTCCCAAAAACTCGCTTAATGGCGAAGAAAGCGATCGTTTCCGCGTAACACGATTTATAATTTTGTAATACGCAGTATTTAAAATATTGAATTTTTTTCCGACTTTATTTTCTGCATTAAATGCTTTTACAATACGCAAACCACCTAATGTTTCTTCGAGAACCGATAGTATTTCTCCCATTTTATTCTGACCCGTCATAGATTCTTTTCGCAGTGATTTCCCAATGAAACCTATTATAAGCCCGGTAACAGGAAGAAAAATAAGTACGAAAACAGTAAGCTTCGGGCTCATGTACATCAAAGAAAAAAGATATATCACAATGGTTATCGGATCTCTGAAAATCATATCAAGCGAACTCATAATAGAAAATTTGATTTCCTGCACATCGCTTGTAAAACGAGCAATAATATCTCCCTTTCTTTCATCAGAAAAGAATCCCAATGGAAGATACAATATTTTATGATATATTTTTTGCTGAAACTCACGCACCACACCATTTATGATAGGCGCCATAAAAAAACTTGCAAAATAGCTGAAGAGATTTTTCAAAAGAGACATCACGACAACAATTATACAAACCGTTATCAGCGCTTGAACCTGACCTTCGTTTATGATAATCTGACTGAGATAATAATTAAAATTATGAATCAACGTATTTGCATTAAAAGCAAAAGGTGCTGCCTCTGTAACTAATGGCTGGGATTTAAATAAAATTCCAAGGAAAGGAACAATCATGGTCAGCGTAAAAAGAGAAAAAAATACAGCCACGACATTAAGAACAATATTAAGGACAGCAAAAAACCAAAAAGGTATAATGTATCGGACTATTTTTATAAAATCTTTCATCAGCTTATATTTTGAGACAAACTTATAAAAAAACAAATTATTGTTTAGTTTTACAACGATTATTTTACAATAAGTTTATTACATGCTCAGCATCATTACCGCCATATACAATCAACTGCCCATGAACAGGCTGTATTTTGAATATCTGAAAAAATACACGCATCATCCTTATGAATTGATAATTATTGACAATGGTTCAACCGATGGCAGCAGAGAATTTTTTGAAAATAGCGGAGCAAAAGTAATAAAAAATGATGCAAATTATTCGTACCCGCATTGCCAGAATCAGGGTATAAAAGAAGCAAAGTATGATCTTTTAATTTTTCTCAACAATGATCTGCTTGTTTCAAAAAACTGGGACAAACGCGCCATTGAGATAATGCAACAAGAAAATATTGACATTGCCACATGCGCTGCCACAGATTGCAGAGAAACAAAAAAAGCCACATACATCAGCCAGAAACGATGGAAATACGTGCGAAATCCCCTGCTTTTTCTTTTCGGTACTCCCGAATGGAATCTTAAATTAATGCATTGTTTTATGTATGGCAACTGGGAAAAATGGACAGAAAATCATTATTCAAAATTCGGCAATCAAATAAAAGAAGGTATCGCTGGTTCAAATGTAATAATGACACGAAAAGCCATTGAAAAAGTCGGAGATTGGGACAAACGCCTGCAAAGCGCAGATTTTGATTTATTTCTTCGCTCAAAAAAACGAGCAATGGAACATAAAGACATAAAGCCTGTTCAAATTTTAAAAGGAATCTATCTGCACCATTTTATTCGACTTACAGTAAAAGCAAAATATCCACCCTTTGCCGATAAAGACAACTTGATATCTCTCCTTGAAAAATGGGATAAAAAAGAAGCTTTGGAGTTGATTAAAAATACAGATATGGTGTTGTAGATAAGATATTTTCCTTCTTTGAATATTAAAAAGCAGTATCTTTCAAAGAAAATTAATTTCTATTCTTTCTGTTTTCGCATCGCTCTTCCCAACAAAAATATCCCAACACCAATCAAAGGAATACTCAACAATTGCCCCATATTCAAAAACATTGCCTTTTCAAAATCAACCTGCACATCCTTGATAAATTCAACTATAAAGCGAAACGAAAAAAGAAGAATCAAAAAAACGCCGAACAGATACCCGGTTTTTACCCCGGCGTTTTTCTTATAATACAGATACAATAAAATTGCGAAAATAATAATGCAGGCAATAGCTTCATAAATCTGCGTAGGATGGCGGGGAATGGTTTGTTGCGCCTTTACAAAAATAAAACCCCAGGGGAGATTGGTCGCATCACCAAAAATTTCGGAATTCATAAGATTTCCCATTCTTACCAAAGCGCCTGCCAATGGGATGACGATTACTATTTTATCTAATAAGCCAATGTATGAAAATTTATATTTTCTGCTGTAAATCCACACGGCCAGCAAAATTCCAAAAGCAGCGCCATGACTTGCAAGACCTCCCTCCCATACTTTTAAAATTTCAATGGGATTGCTGAGGTAATATGCAGGTTCGTAGAATAAACAATGACCAAGCCTGAGTCCAATAATTGTCCCTGCAAAAATATAAATTGACAGGGCATTAATCCTGTCGTCAATCATTTTTTCGCGTTTTAATATTTTCTGTAGAAGAAAATAGCTGAGATAAAAACCCGTTGCAAGCAGCAAGCCATACCAGCGTATCGGATGCCCGAATAATTCAAAAGCTGTTGGGTCGGCATTCCATGTTATATAATTTAAAAGCATAATATGCAGTTTGAATAATTGTGCAATATTACAAAAAAAACAAAAAACCGATGTCTGAGGCTCTCGAAGACACCGGTTAATTCCTTCTTTTGTGCGGATGAAGGGACTCGAACCCCCACACCTTACAGTACCAGATCCTAAGTCTGGCGCGGCTACCAATTACGCCACATCCGCAAAAAAGCATACAAATATAGCTATTAACTATATAAAATAAAAATAAATATTTTGTTAAAATAAATTAAAGCTGTTATATTTGAAGCTTGGTAAAATCACATCTGTTTAATTACATGTTATAAACCAGACTCTTATGAAGATTGCTAAACTCTTTCTCATTTTCTTTTTGGGATTTCAGGCAGTATCTTGGGCACAGGAAGATACTACAGGGCAGCCTAAAATTAAGGTTATAGAAGAAGACATCAAATACAACATTAAAAAAATTACGATTCAATGGGCGAACCGTGTTGTAGAATTTTCTTCGCAATACAGCAAACAGGAAAAATCTGCTGCCCAGATTCTTGGAAAACCTAATGTTCTTCCCGTTGGCGGTCTCTCTCCCTGCGCTTGGACTGTAAAGAAAAAGGGTAGCGAAGATAACCCAAAGCCTGCTTTTATTCGCGTTGGTTGGGAAAAACCCATGAGGGTACAACAAGTAGCCATAGCAGAAAGTTTTAACCCAGGAGCTATTGAGAAAATTATACTTTACGGAAAAGAAAAAGGTGTAGAGCAGGTTGTTTACGAAGCTTCTCCCGCGGCAGTTAATGTTGAAAGCAGAATGTTAAACATTTTTTTTGAAGCCCCACCTTTTGATGTTGTAGAAGGTGTTATTTTTATTCAGCCCGGCATGGTTCCCGGTTGGAATGAAATTGATGCATTCGGAATTTGCGACACAAAAGACACCATTAAACATAAAATTAATGTTGTCCCAAACCTGAAATTCTCTTCAAAAAGAGAATCTCTTGGTTCAAATATTAACACGCAATACGACGAAATGGCTCCATTTATTTCTCCTGATGGTCGTCAGTTATTTTTCGACAGAAAAAATTCTCCCGAAAATGCAGGAGGAGAAAAAGATATTGACGATATTTGGTTTTCCTCTCGCGACAGTTCTGGGAAATGGAGTATAGCAAAAAATATTGGAGCACCATTAAATAATAAATTTAATAATTTCGTTCAATCTATTACCCCCGATGGCAATACGCTTCTTCTTGGTAATATTTACAAAGAAGATGGGTCTATGGAATCGGGCGTTTCTGTTTCTCACCGTACAAAAGAAGGTTGGTCGTTTCCCATTCGTCAGGATATTGAAGGATTTTACAATCTAAATCAATATGCGAATTATTATCTTTCTAATGACAACCGCCACCTGATTCTTGCTATTGAAATGAAAGACAGCTACGGAGGCCTTGACCTTTATGTTTGCCAGCGAAAAGGAGAAAATACCTGGTCGCAACCTAAAAATATGGGCAACAATATTAATACCGTAATGAATGACTACAGCCCATTCCTTGCTGCTGACGGAGTAACATTATATTATTCAACTTCCGGTATCAGCGGTTTTGGGAAAGAAGATATTTTTATGACCCGTAAATTAGACGATACTTGGGTAAACTGGAGCGACCCGCAGAATCTTGGCGATGAAATAAACACTAAAGAATCTGACACAAAATACAATATTCCTGCTTCTGGTGAATATTCCTATTTCTCCTCCTCTCTGAATTCTGTAGGTTTAAATGATATTTTTAGAATTCAGCTACCAAGCGCTGTAAAGCCAAAACCCGTTGTTCTTGTAAAAGGGAAAGTGCTGAACGAAAGAAACGGCAAACCGGTTTCTGCTGAAATAATCTACGAAACCCTCCCCGATGGGAAAGAAGTAGGTCGCGCAAGAACAGACCCGAATACCGGTGAATATACCATTATTTTACCTGCCGGTTATAACTATGCTTTCAGAGCTATTGCCGATGACTTTATAGGGGTCGCGCAAAGCCTCAACCTTAAAGACATCAACGAATATGCCGAAATAGAACAATCTGACCTACGCCTTGCGCCTATTGAAGTTGGCGCAGTTGTTTCTCTGAATAACATATTTTTTGAATATGCTAAAGCCGTTTTGAAACCCGAATCATTTCCTGAATTAAACAGAGTTGTTGAATTTTTGGAACAAAATCCTAAAGTTGCTATTGAAATTGGAGGACACACCGACAACACTGGTTCTGACGCAACAAATGACAGGCTCTCTAAAAATCGTGCGCAAGCGGTTGCAGACTATATTATTCTTAATGGAATTCCCTCTAACAGGGTAGCAGCCGTAGGTTATGGGAAACACAGACCTATAGCGTTCAATGATACAGATGAGGGGCGAGCAAAAAACAGAAGGGTGGAATTTACGATTATGAAAAAATAATCTTGAAACAAAGAAATAATGTTAATTTTCAATAAATATTAAAAAATTTATTTATTTTTAAACCTCTAAATTTTTACAGTGATGGCGGACTTCAGTAATGTAGATTTGAATTTTGCATACCTCCTTTTTGATGGGATGCAAAAGGATAACTTAGGTTATATTTACAGGGGACATTTTGATCAGAACATCACTGACAATATCCTCCTCCTTACTGAGTCCAATCTTGAAAAAGAAGAGCAGTCCTCAAAGGTAAGAAAAAGAATATACTCAATTATGGTTGAGGGACTGCAAAATATAACCCGACACCAAGAAGATAGCGAAGAAGCATCCCACGAATATTTTGGCATTTTTGTTATTCAGAAAAAAGAAGATAAATATTACATTACTACCGGAAATGTTGCCGATAATGCAAATATTGATACCCTAAAACGCCTTCTCGAAAAAATTAACAGCCTCGAAAAAGATGCTCTTAAAGATTATTATAAGGAAGTTCTTGAAGAAGGCTCTTTATCAAACAAAGGCGGAGCAGGTCTGGGGCTTATTGATATGGCGAGAAAATCGGGAAACAAACTGATTTACGACTTTGTTGATGTAAATGAAAAATACAGTTATTTCTACCTGCAAACAGTTCCCACACTCACAGAAGGAGAATCTCTTGATGACAGCAATGAAGCGCTGAAAAATATTATGGGCATCCACAAGGTTCTTAACGAAGCAAGTGTACGCCTTATTTTTAACGGTCTTTTCAATCAGGAAAGTCTTCTCAACCTTCTGGCCACGATTAAAGGACAGATCACAGGATCAGAATCTGTTAAAAATAAAGTGTTTTACCTCATCGTTGAAATGCTTCAGAATATTATAAAACACGGCACCAATATTGTGCCCGACAGCTCTGGAAACCCCGGACTTTTCCTTATAGGTGAAAAAGAGGGACATTATATTATTACTACCGGTAATTATATCCTGAATACTAAAATTGAAAAACTTAGAACAAAGATAGACTGCATTAATGAATTGAATGAAGAGGAACTTGATAAATACTACATTAAAAGCCTTTTCAATTTTGAAATTGACGACAGCAAAGAATCAGGACTTGGGATCATTGACCTGAGAATCAAAAGCGGAAATAAACTGCATTATACATTTCATGAAGTGAATAACGCTGTTTCTTTTTATACATTACAGACTTATATTTTAATTAAATAAAAATATTGTTATTTATGGAAGCATTGCTTATTGAAGCAACCGAAGATAGTCCCAAAATTGCATTAGATGCGGCAAATAATCTGTTTCAGATTTCCGGAAGATCCTTACCGGAAAATGCTATAGGATTTTATCAACCTGTTTTTGACTGGTTGCAGAATTATCTTCAGTCGCCCAACACCGAATCTGTATTTGAATTTCAACTCGAATATTTTAATACGGCGTCTGCAAAACAAATCGCAAAAATTCTTTTATTTCTCGAAAAATTATCTATCAAAAGCGATGTAATCGTAAAATGGTATTACAAACAGGATGACGTTGACATGCTTGCATCAGGACAACGCTATGCAAAACTCATCAACGTGAAATTTGAAGTTCTCGAAAATTAAGAATACAAAATATTTTTTAAAGCTGTCTGCAATAAACGGGCAGCTTTTTTTGTTTATAAAGAACTCCATAAAAAAAACATTATAAAAACCTTCATCGAACTTAAATAGATAAATGAAATCAGATAGTTGTTCGGATATTTATATTTTATAAAAGCTGGTACTTTCTAATGAAGTACCAGCTTTTATTTTTAACGAAGTATCACAGTCCAATTCTTTTTTATTAATGAATCTAAAGATAAATCAAGTTGTTTGAAAAGAGAATCTTTCGGATATTCAATGTTATCTATTGCCACATTTTATATATACTACAAAAATACAAATTGAATTAGAAATTTTAAAAGAAGCTCGCCTTTAACAGACGAGCTTCTATTTTTCTATTCAAATATTATTTTACCTGAATAATTTTTCTTCCCATTTGTAAGTATGACATTGTAAACACCTTTAGCTTCTGCTTCTATGTTCAATTTTATTTTATTTTCAAACATTTCAATTTTTGCCTGTTGTATTTCTTTGCCTTGTAAATCGTAAATTTTTAAAATAAGATTTTTCTCATTGCGGAATTCTTCGGGTATTGCAATATCGCATTTACCTGTGTTAGGGTTGGCGTAAATAGTAAGCAGGCTACCCATGGGAAGAAGCATGTTTTTTTCTCCTATACCTGTTGTACCTGTAAGTTTTGCAAGGAAAATATCTGTATTCCCATAAAGTGTGTATGAATTTGCGCCAATTGTAATATCTGAATAAGACAGACCTGAACAATAAGCTGCATTATCATTATCCTGCACAACTTTCACACCACTAGCCTTTCCAAAATTGTTTGCGCCGAAACAAACTCCATTTGTATTATACTTTGCAACAAACATATCCTGCACTGTACCTGCAGTTATAGAATCGTTAAAATACGCCGTACCCTTAAACCAGCCTGTAACATACAATGTGCTGTCTACTATGTTTGAGACACAAATGCCATTCGAATTTGAAGTATTTGCATGTTTTGCCCAAAGAAAATGACCCATAGAATCGTGCTTTGCAAGGTACATGTTTTGTAGACTTGTTGCTGCAATCAGAGTATCATCCTCAAAATAGCCTGTTCCCGTAAAAATCCCGGTAGTATAGAAATTCCCGTTTGAATCTATTGAAAAACCATAACCTGAGATTGAAGTATTCCCTCCATACAAACTTAACCATTTTGCATTACCATTAAAATCCAAACAAGTTAAAGCCGACCATTTTGTATTTTCAGGAACATAACGTACTATTGTATCTATGGTAATTGTATCGTTATCTGTATAACCATTTATAATAATCCCGGAATTAAATGCTTTTATACCACGAGGGATGAATTCAAATGAATCAGATGTTTTTTTAAAAATATTCTTACCCCATAAAAAATTCCCGTCAGGATTTATTTTTGCAACAAAGCCACAGGGAGCAAAAGTTGCTGTGGAGTCAAGAATAACTGTGTCATCATATGAAAAGCCACAAAAAAATAAATTTCCAATAGCATCTGTTACCATTCCGCTTATATAACCATTTGTTCGTTTAGCCCAAAGAATATTACCATCAAAATCCATTTTAAGAATGAAATAACTATTAGTATTAGGAGTGAAAGATGTGAGTGTAAAAGAGCCAAATTGCGTAGTATTGTAAAACGAACCGGAGGCATATAAATAATTATTTGTGGTATCTACATGTAAAACATTTACTGCTTCAGAATAGGCGGTTGGGTTCTGAGGAAAAGTAGGGTAAGGATTATAGCTGCCAAAATTTTTAATCCATACCAAAGTTCCGGAAGCATCATACTTAGCTAGAAAAGCATCATCGTAACCATTTGAAGGCAGGTTTACAGGTACAATCATGTTTCGAAAATGACTTCCAATATATGAATTTTTATTTTTATCAATTGAAAAAGCAACAGGCTGAAAATAATCAGAAGATTGAATAACAGCAGACCATTCCCAATTTTGGGAAAAGCATTTTGTTGTAAATTGCAGATTGCAGCTTACAAGCAAAAATATTATTATTATTTTATGTTTCATTTCTATTAGGTTTTCCCTTTTCATTTCTTGTAACTCTAACGACTTTGGATGTCTATGAATATACTACAAAAATACAAATTGAATTAGAAATTTTAAAAGAAGCTCGCCTTTAACAGACGAGCTTCTATTTTTCTATTCAAATATTATTTTACCTGAATAATTTTTCTTCCCATTTGTAAGTATGACATTGTAAACACCTTTAGCTTCTGCTTCTATGTTCAATTTTATTTTATTTTCAAACATTTCAATTTTTGCCTGTTGTATTTCTTTGCCTTGTAAATCGTAAATTTTTAAAATAAGATTTTTCTCATTGCGGAATTCTTCGGGTATTGCAATATCGCATTTACCTGTGTTAGGGTTGGCGTAAATAGTAAGCAGGCTACCCATGGGAAGAAGCATGTTTTTTTCTCCTATACCTGTTGTACCTGTAAGTTTTGCAAGGAAAATATCTGTATTCCCATAAAGTGTGTATGAATTTGCGCCAATTGTAATATCTGAATAAGACAGACCTGAACAATAAGCTGCATTATCATTATCCTGCACAACTTTCACACCACTAGCCTTTCCAAAATTGTTTGCGCCGAAACAAACTCCATTTGTATTATACTTTGCAACAAACATATCCTGCACTGTACCTGCAGTTATAGAATCGTTAAAATACGCCGTACCCTTAAACCAGCCTGTAACATACAATGTGCTGTCTACTATGTTTGAGACACAAATGCCATTCGAATTTGAAGTATTTGCATGTTTTGCCCAAAGAAAATGACCCATAGAATCGTGCTTTGCAAGGTACATGTTTTGTAGACTTGTTGCTGCAATCAGAGTATCATCCTCAAAATAGCCTGTTCCCGTAAAAATCCCGGTTGTATAGGAATTCCCGTTTGAATCTATTGAAAAACCATAACCTGAGATTGAAGTATTCCCTCCATACAAACTTAACCATTTTGCATTACCATTAAAATCTAAACAGGTTAAAGCCGACCATTTTGTATTTTCAGGAACATAACGTACTATTGTATCGAGGGTAATTGTATCGTTATCTGTATAACCATTTATAATAATCCCGGAATTAAATGCTTTTATACCACGAGGGATGAATTCAAATGAATCAGATGTTTTTTTAAAAATATTCTTTCCCCATAAAAAATTCCCGTCTGGGTTTATTTTTGCTACAAAGCCACAGGGAGCGAAAGTAGCTATGGAGTCAAGAATAACGGTTGCAGATGATAAGCTATAAAAAAATAAATTTCCTATATCGTCTGTTGCCATTCCGCTTATGGAAGATTTTATTCGTTTAGCCCAAATAATATTGCCATCAAAATCCATTTTAAGAATGAAATAACTATTAGTATTAGGAGTAAAAGAGGTGAGTGTAAAAGAGCCGAATTGCGTAGTATTGTAAAACGAACCGGAAGCAAATAAATAATTATTCATGGTATCTACATGTAAAACTTTTACAGCTTCAGAATATGCGGATGGATTTTCAGGAGTAGGGTAAGGATTATTGCTGCCAAAACTTTTAATCCATACCAAAGATCCGGAAGCATCATACTTAGCAATAAAAGCATCATCGTAACCATTTGAAGGCAGGTTTACAGGTACAATCATGTTTCGAAAATGACTTCCAATATATGAATTTTTATTTTTATCAATTGAAAAAGCAACAGGCTGAAAATAATCAGAAGATTGAATAACTGACGACCATTCCCAATTCTGAGAAAAGCATTTTGTTGTAAATTGCAGATTGCAGGTTACAAACATTATTATTATTATTATTTTATGTTTCATTTATATTAGGTTTTTAAAGGTTAATAAATTTAATGATTTTTGAATTTTTATCTGTCAGCACTTTCATATAGTACAATCCCGGTGGATTCGTTGATAGGTCTAACGAAAATTTGAAATCAGATAATTTTTTTTGCAGAATTTCTTCACCGGATGTATTATAAACAAAAATATTACAATTTAGGTTTTCTTCATTGTCGAAGATAATATCAATGGTAAAAATACCATGAGAAGGATTGGGATACACGGAAACAAAAAAATCTCCTTGTCTCAACTTAAATGCCAACTCTATATTTTTATCTGTTAAATTTTCATTAAAACTAATATTATCAAACCGACCTGATTGTGGTATATTTGCAAGGCGGGAATAATTGGCATAACAGGGACATTCGGAAAAGACCTCCGCGTTATATAAATGAACATCACTGCCAAGAAGCGCCTCAAAACCATCTGTTAAATGTATTTCGGTACGCGCCTTTATGTCGCCAGTTGTTCCGGCAGTTATACTTACATCGTTCCCAATTGTTAAACTATTCCAACCTGAGAGAAGTGTGTTTGCGGATGTTGAAATAGTTTTATTATATATAATGCCATCATATTTAAAATTTATTCTATTTAATTCTATAGTATCATTTGGTGTAACATGTGGCGCATCATTCCAAACGCCTCTTTCTGTATTTTCGGCGCCGGCAGCAGTTATATACATATGACCAATAAAACTGTATCTTGTTGAATCAGTATTAATTCTATAAATATCAACCGGAATAATCGTGAAATTGCCATTTTGATCTGTTATTGCAGTTTGGGGATAAAAAACATGTAAATCTGAATCCGGATATAATTGAATAGCAATTCTTGCATCAATAATAGCATCCTCTATGGGGTTTCCGTCCTGATCAATTATTTTACCATGCACATAATTAGTATCAATTGAATTATACAAGTGAAACTGGTAAGGGTCGTAATACAATTTGGTGCTATCATAAACAGGGCTATAGCTAACAGGGCAAGGTCCGTTTACAACAGGCAAATAATTGCGAAAAATATCTACGGCAGGTTTCTCACTCACAGGACCGGGTTCGTAACCCCTTTCGAGCAAACCAAAAAAATTAGCCCAAAAGTTATCACTGGAAGTGCCATCAAAATTAACATCCTGATACGACCACCAACTGGAACCACTACCTCCACAGTTGCAAGTAGCATTTAATGAATATTCAGCGTAATTTGCCATGTCATCAAGAGTTCCCTGTAAACCCCAGGTTGTATCCCAAGAAGCACTGGCAGTAAAACCTGTTTCTCCAATAATCCACGGCATAGGACAATTGCGGCTTAACCAAAATAGTTTATTTGCAGTACGTTCACGGGATTTTTGTTGTGCAGCAGTATCGCCTACATGCTCATAAGGTGCAAGGTCTGAATAGTAATGTAAGGAAAGAAAATCTAATTTCAACACTGCCGGATCGTAATCAAAAACATCCCAATAACCACCGGAGCCTATTGTAACCAATACATCCGGCGCATTACTTTTAATGGTATTATACCAAGTACTTATAATATTACATGCTTGTTCTTTCGTTTTAGGAATAGTATCATGATGATAAGGCTCGTTTATTAAATCAATCGCAAGTAGTGAAGTGCGAAAAATGGAAGAATCTAAATGCTGCGCTAATACGTTATAAAAATCGTTCCGGGCACTTACTTCTGAAGAGTCAAAAGCTGTCCTTGCTGCATGTGGCATTAAAATCAGCTTAAAAGGTTGTATTGAGACCTGACTTGCCAATTCAAGCAATTTATCATAAATCCTTATCATGGCTTTCATTCCTGTATCATTTGGATTATTCGGATTTATCATTAAATAATCATAATCAGAATCATCACTTA
>Ga0209417_1002094_pt1 | contig 32711 bp, 31 predicted proteins | sample RifGroF2_FD_184002 | JGI IMG/M metagenome (GOLD analysis project Ga0209417, IMG submission 184002) | Groundwater microbial communities from Rifle, Colorado, USA - Groundwater F2 (SPAdes) (version 2) | ecosystem: Environmental > Aquatic > Deep subsurface > Groundwater | place: Rifle, Colorado... | reverse complement strand
ATGGTAAACTGTTTTGTGTGGCACAAAATGCTGCATAAAGGCCGCCTTTCATTTTTCATTGGTTTGTAATATGTTTGGCGGCTTTTATTATATCACAATTTTTCCCACATGTATCTGAGCCAGAACAGGCCTTTTTCGCAATCAAAACGCGCAAACAAAATCTCTATTTGAAATATTTATATTTCAAATAAGCCAGCCTCTTTGTCGCTCAAAACTTTTCCAGTTTCTCTAAGACGCTCAAGTTGAATATCGCAAATCTTCTTTTTTGTATCATCTAGCTTTGAAATTTCATCTGCTCCGCCATATCTAATTCCAACAAAAGAGATATTTTCTTGCTCACACATTTCTTTTATTGTTTTTATATTTTTAGGCTGATCATCTATAAATACTATTTTACCTGGCTTTTTACCTATATGCGCAAAAAATCTCTTTAAAATCTCGCCCTTGCTCACACCCAAGTCTACAAAAAGAACCCCATTTTTATTAATATAATCTTTTGTTTTAATATTTTCTAAACAATAAGCATTTTTTGAAAAATCTACATTAATAGAATCCATCTGATATTTTGTCCTGTCTACCAAATCCGTGCCTCTTGCCGTGAAGCCCATAATTTTTATACAATTTTTAAACAACTTCTCCAAAACATCTGTAAATTTTTCGTCTACCAGCTTAACTTCAACGTTATTTTGAACAAAAGACCAAACTTGCTTAAACTCTGCCATTCCCTTAATAAACACCTCTTTGCTAGCTCCTTTAACTGTTCCATTATTATATTTTGCAATAAACTTATCGCCTTCATAATAAGCCCATGGATCATTGCCTAACAACTGTTTAGGTATCATAACAACGCCATCTATATCAAAAATTACAAGCGTTTTTTCTAACTCATTTACATCTTTATCTAAGCCAACATAATTCAAAATATCTGTTATATTTTGCGTATCTATCTCTAAACTTTTTGCAAATCTCACTTCTTTTTCTATTTTTACAAGATTATTATCTTGCACACCCTGTTGCATGCCAAAAGAAAAACTAAAAAGAAATAAAAAATTTAAACACAAAAGTGTTTTGTAAAATTTACTTATCATGTGACCCCTAAAAAATAAAAAGTTAATAATTAAAACAAAAATATAATTAAAAGTTTATATATAGCTAGTAAATATATAGCTAATACGAAAACATGTCAAAACTTTGTACTAAAAATATTTTATTTATTATTTTGTCGCTACAAATAGCAATATCAACAATATTAATCAAAACATTTGCTAAGCTAAAAGCAATAAAACTAAACTATTAAAGTAAACTTAAAAAGCGAATAATCTGAAATTAAAAACAGGAGAACCTATGCCGCAAAATAATAATAATAATAATAATAATAATAATAATAATAATAATAATAATAATAATAATAATAATAATAATAATAAAATATCTTTAAATATCGTGCTACTCTCACTAGCAAGCTTTTTAAATGACGTAAGTAGCGAAATTATTTTACCAATACTGCCAATGTTCATAATCTCTCTTGGCGGCGCAGGTATAGCAATAGGCCTAATTGGAGGCATAAGAGATAGTATCGCCAGCATTTTTAAAATTTTTTCTGGTTATATTTCTGATAAAACTGGGCAGAAAAAAATATTTGTTTTTTATGGTTATTTATTTTCTTCTATAGTAAAAATTTTTCTCGCATTCGCCAGATCATGGCAAAATATATTTTTTTTAATTGGAATAGAAAGAGTTGGAAAAGGATTGCGAGATGCTCCAAGAGATGCTATTATCGCGCAAGCTATGCCAAATAATAAAGGTAAAGGCTTTGGATTTCATCGCGCATTTGATAGTGCTGGTGCAATACTTGGCTCAATTTTAGCATTTATACTATTTTGGTTTCTTAATTTCAGCTTTCAAACAATTATCATAATATCAGCAGCCATAGCTTTTTTATCAGTAATACCTATATATTTAGTTAAAGAAACAAAAAGTGAAAAAAAAGATCTTAAATTAAAAATTTCTTTATTTAACTTACCAAAAAAATTAAAATTTTTTCTTATAATAGTCGCAATATTTGCCATGGCTAATTTTAGTTATATGTTTTTTATTTTACAAGCACAAAGCTTATTTACCAGTACAAATATAACATCTGGAAGTAAATTCACAAAAGGCATACCAATCTTACTTTATATTTTATTTAATATTTTTTATGCAGGACTCGCCATCCCATTTGGTAAATTATCTGATAAAATTGGACGTAAAAAAGTTTTACTTTTAGGCTACACAATATTTGCAATAACTGCTACAGGCTTTGCTTTTTTACAATCGATTACTTCATATATTATTCTTTTTGCCTTTTATGGCACAGCAAATGCAATAATTAACAGTAACCAAAGAGCTTTTGTTTCCGATCTTTCAGAAGAAAAAATGCAAGGTACGAGTCTTGGAGCTTATTATACAATAACAGGATTAGTTGCATTACCGGCAAGCATAATCGCTGGAATAATATGGAAATTTTGGCCACAAGGCACATTTATATATTGCGCAACACTAAGTTATGCCGCTGCAATAATTTTGCTAACAATGCGAAAAAAATTATAAATTTAACTTGATAACACTAGTTAGCCTGGCGTAAGCCCCCCACGGGGTTTTATGCCAGGCTAACAAAATTTACAATAAACCAAAGCGCAACTTCTCAGCTTTAACTTCTTTGTCATTCATGCAAATATCTAGATTTCTTTTAGTGCTACGACCAAAATATTTAAATGCAGAGATGAGCAAATAATCAATTTGGGATCTTAAATCCGCGCTTTCACCACTTTTGCTAGAATAACCACCCCAAAGCTGCTCTTGTTTCTTAGTATCTCTATATAACTTAGAATCATAAACCTCTATAAATAACTCTTTTTTATATAAAATATAATCTTCTTTTACATAAAAAAACTCACCCGGAGTTATAATTCTTTCTTCATATTCAAGATTTTTATCACAAGCTCGCCTACCTTGGCAGGAATAAACTTTTTTTGTGGCAACTTTATCTGGCTCTTGACGCAAAACATCTCTTGTGTGCTTAGAGCCTAACATATCAAAATTAAATACTAAGCAATAATCAGCTTCATTAATATCTTTAACAGAACTATAACCCATAGAATTCAGCATATTTTCTATCTTATAAGAAACTTCTTTCGAAAATAACTGATCATCTTTTTTTGCAGATTTTATAAAAAACGTACTTCCATATCTAAAACCACATGGTATAGACCGTTCATCTGCAAAAGTATTACTTGTAACATTAACAGTATGCAAGCAAGATGAAAGAAAAAAAATAACAAATATTAATGTTATTGACTTGCAAAATAATGAGAAAAAACTAAAAAATCTATTTTTATTTATAAAAAAATTCATGAAATACCTCTTAATATTAAAAACAAATATATTATTATAACTTATTAAATTATATTATACTCTTTACACCTACGATTAATTGATGAACGATTAACTCCCAACAAAGAAGCCATTTTATTTTGATTTCCAAATTTAGCCCAAAGCATTCGCATAATTTTTTCATCTTTTAATGCCCGCTTTCCAAGATGAATTGCCTCTATTACATCAGAATCATAAAACTCATTAGATGTTACTAACTGCACTTTTTCATGAGTACTAGTTTGATTTGATTTTTTTTCAATAATATTTTGAATTTTATTTTTAATTTCATAAAAACTTACAGGCTTTGACTGTAAAATCTTATATTTATCTTTATCTGTAAACTCCAAAACATTTGAAAGCTCATAATTATTTATTTCTTGATCTACAAAACTTGTTGTTATACTGTTAATATCTTTTTCTGAAAACAACATAAGAGTTGGGATGCTTATAGATGTATTTTTTAACTGCCCAAATAGCTCTTTAGAAAAATTATCACTATTAACTTCAGTTTCAAGATCTACATTTGTAGAACATATAATACGAACATCACTAAAAGTTTTTTTATCCCCTCTAAATTCTACAAAAAAACCATATTTTATAAAATCTGCCAGTCTTTTTTGTGTTTCAATCTCTAAATAATTAATATTTTTTATAAATAACGTCCCATTATTATCTAAACTTTCAAGTAATGGCTTTTCGCCCGCACCCGGTAGGCCAAAAATACTGCTTATCCCAAACAATCTAATCGCCGTATCAGAATTATTAGACGGCTTCTTTAAATCTAATATATGTAAATTTTCTCTCAAACTGATGCTATGCAATATCTCAACAGTTTGCAATAAATCTTGTTCTGGTATATCTATTAAAATTGCTTTCTTGCTAAGTGCCGTCTTTAATAAATCTATTTTATACGTTAATAATCGCTCGCTATTACCAGGAATTAATTTATCAATAAGTTTTCCAGACTCTGTTGTTTCTAAATAAAGTAAATAATCTAGCTTTGTCGGATCATTAATAAATTCTATTTTCTTCTTTAAAACATCAGAAACCTCTGGATACCTAACGCTTATTATTACGCTAATTTTATCAATATGCAATATAGCAGAAGCAACAAGTTTTTCACCTTTATTATTGGTTATAAAACACGACTTAGCTTCACCATAAGCTAAAACTATGTCTGACATCGACTTTAATCTTTTAGTTACAGGATGACCAGCATACGTATTGAGCTTTACAGAAACAAGATCACTGGCTATATTATTACCGAAAGAAAATTTATCATTTTTATAAAAAATAATACCAATCTCTTTTTGATTTTCGTATCTCAAAAAAGATCTAATACTTTCTTTATATTGGTTATTTTCTTGATGCTTTAAATACAATTCTTCTTTTAGCTCTTTTGTTTGTGCAATAAGTAAATTTAAATTTTTACTCTGCAACAATTTTATTACATTTTCAAGATAACTTACATAAACCGCCATCTGATCACGCTCTAAATCGCTATAAAATTCACCTACTTTATCTCCAGATCCTGAGGCACGAGCAAACCTATCTACAACTATATATGCTGTTATTTTATTCTTATCTAATATTGGTATAAAAATATCTGCAGAAATACTCGTCATGAAATTAAATACTTTTATAGATTCTTCATTTTCTTCATAAAAATTATTAAATTCAAGTTCATCTATTATTATAATTTTTGATTTAACCAAAAAATCAATCATTTTATCATCAAAAAAATATTGCTTTAAATAATCTTCAATTTTTTCACATGCATGATCTTCACATTTATTATTTGCCACCAAACCACTATCAAGCTCCTTTAATTTATCAATATTTCTAACATATAAACAAACACGCTTTTCTGGCACACAAAAAGCTGCTTGAAAAAAACGTTGAGAAATATCTTCAAGCTCTTTTATTGTTGTCGCCTGACCAAGTTTATTTATTATATTTTTAAAGTCATTTATAAAATCAAAATCACGAGCTTCTGTAACGTGAGCTTGCATGTTTAAAAACCTTAATCCCATTATTTTACGCATACAATGGAATATCGCGTAAGTCATCAACAATGTTGAAGCCCCAGTAGCAGCATAAGAATTTGTTATTACTTTAAAAATAAAACTAAATGGATAAAGAGCTATTATATCTGTAATCAATAATGGCAAAATTAAAAATTTTATTAATACACTAATCTGTTTTTTTATAATTTTTGGTAATTTATTCTTTTTAATCTTATATAAAGTTGTAATTATACTGTATGGAATAAGCAAAAACAATAAAAAATATGACACATACTCTAATAAGAAAGTTTCTAAATAAAATCTTTTATAATTCTCTATGCAATCATAATTATAAAAAGCTATAAAAACAAATGATAGAAATCCAAAACAACTTAATGTTAAAAAAATCTTTTGCGAAAATCTTATATAATTATTTTTGTCAGATAATTTTTCAATAAGTAAGGCCAATGCTTGATATTGAATAATAAAAAAACCCCATGCTATTTTCACAAAAAAACGAATAAACTTTATCTCTGTTGAAGGAAAAAATATAAGCTGTAAAAGTCTAATTATCCATGATAAATCTATTATTATAGAACTTATTAAAACTAAAAAAACTAAAGCCCATGATAAATTTATTTTTTTACACCTAACTCCAGCATAAATCAATACTCCCAATATAAAAGATTTTATAGCTAGAGAAACTGTCGTAATAAAAAATATAAACTTAATATCACTTATCACCGACACAAAAAAAGTTGTTAAATTATAAAAAAAACTTAATAAATTTTCCATATTTTGTTGATTTTTAAACCTCTTATCATTATATTTAAGATAGTTATTTTAATAATTATCTTACACTAAAGGGACTTATATGTTAAAACTCAAATTTCTTTTAATAACAATGTTTACATTTATCTTCTTTATGGCTCCTCCAGGAGGATGGTAAAAAATAAAGTAACTTTTTAGTTATAATTAGCTACTTAAACTTAATAATTTTTTTAGAAAAATCAGTTTAATTAGCTTTATTTTACCATATTCTTTAGAAAACTTTAAATTTAACATAAATAAAAAAACATAAAATACAAATAGAAATCTATATATTTAAAGTATTTAGAAATGGCCTGCTTTTTACAGCAGGCCCTTTCTATTTTATTTACTTAATTATAACAAACAGATATCAATCAAAATTAATTATTTAATAAACTAGCTACAAAATTTTAATTCGTATTATAATACGTTACGTTGTTGTCGTCGATGAAATACTCCTTCCCTCCATTCAAAAAAACCAGCTTGACGCTCTTCTTCACGATTCCTACCCCCTTCACGCTGCTCATCTTCCTCTACTACTTCTGGATACTTTGGATTTGGACATCTATAATACCCTGTCCCTTGAGTATGAGGATATCCACCATTTGGATTCTCCGACGTAATAGGCGTATGCTCTAGACAATCCCAACAAAAATGAAGCCCACAACCTCTATTATCCAAGGGACATGTCATATGCTTACATCCATCATATTTATATATAACAACTTTACACCTTGGACAAGGCCTTGCAATCTTAAAGGTCTCCGCCTCTTCTTTTCTTATTCTTTCTCGCTCCTCAGGAGTCAAATTGTCTTGCTCTTTCTGTTTTTTACGTTCTTTTACCTCTTCACAAGTTTCCTCATAAGTATGATCTTCTAGACAATTTGCGCAGTAAGACTTTTGACATTTATCACACGTAATTCTCGCTTTTGAAAAATGTCCATCCTCATCAGGCTCATTAATAAATACAGCATCACAACCAGGTGTTGGACAGCGCTTTGTATGCATATCTGTATTCAAAACTTTACTTAACTTTAACTCATTAAATTTACTTAACTTATCCTTATCACAATTTTCTCTTGCATCTTTTTCGTCTATTTCGCCCCTACACAATGGACACTTTAATAAATTTAAATCGTTTGAGTTTACTGCTAAATTTATATTCTCATTTAAACATCCTTTACAAATTTCTCGCTTACAGCAACTCATAACATGAAAATCTTTTCTCTCTTTTTCTCCAGCACAAATACAACATTCTTTTTTCTCTTTTTCTTCAACAACAGGTTTTTCTTCTTGCTTAATAACAACAGGCTCCTCTGACAATAGTTGTTCTTCGTTCTCTTGTTCAACAGGCTCATAAAAATATTGTTCTTGCAAAGTTATTGCATATTCCTCATCACTTTCTATAAGCCTACGTCGCTCTTCTAACCCTCTCTCTTCTTGATCTTGCAACTCTTTGGCAAGCTGCTCATCTGTCTTTTGTGTTTTTATTGTATCTTGTTTTTTAACAACGTCTGGCTCACTTTTCTTTTCCTCTTTTGAGCCCCCACCAACTTTAACCGATCCCGTATCTGGAGCTTTTGGAGCATCTGGATTTACGTCTGGTTGAGTATTATTTCCAGCTTTTTTTATAAACTTAAAATAAAAACCAATTCCTGCAGCAACAGAACCTGCAAAAATCAATTTTTGTAGTCCCTTGCCTATGCTTTTAACTTTTGGATTTTGAACATTTTTAACCGGTACTAAAAACTCCAAGGCCGAAGTAACTACTTTATAACCAAAAATACCCAAACCTGTTAATACGCCTACTTGAACAGGCTTATTTTTTTTAAATAAATTTTTTGCAGATTTATACAAATCAGGAAAATTAAAATCGGCTTTTATCGGCACATTTAAACCAATAAGTAAAATTAATATAGACTTCTTTAATAACAAATTTTTTTTTAACATTTTCTTCCTCCAAAAACTTTATCAATAAACAAAAAATAAATTTATACAATAATTTAATTTCTCACACAAATAAATAATACATTAAATACCACTTTTTTCAAATGCCTCCCAAAAATAGGCCTTAAATAGCCTTTATTTAGCGGAAAATGCCTATTTGCAAAGAAATAACTCTGTTTTTTAATAAACTAACAACTCATCTAATTAATTGCGAAAATATTTTTTTCCTCACCCTTTGGGGCTTTAGGACATTTATGACCATGAGTATGATCACCTACTATTTGCAAGCAGTTCCAACAAAACTCCTTATTACACCTAGTACAATGCATAGCACGACACCCCTCAGTCCTATCTATATTAACACCACACCCAGGACATTTTCTTGTATTATCTTTAATCCATTGTTCATCAAGTTTATTTTTTTCTGCGCCGGACATTATTTTTATTATTCTTTTTAAAGCTTTTTCACATGTTTCGCCCGATAAATGCCTATATCCACAATCAGCACAATAAACCTTGCGACAACTAGGACACTTTATATCTCCATTTAACTTTGCTCCATAATTATCTTTAGGAATAACATAACATGCTTTACAATCTGGCGTTTTGCAACGTCTAAATTCTGGAAGACGACTAAAACGATCCTCATTTTCTTTATTTCTTCTTAACTTTCCAATCTCTATTAAATCTTGTTCACTAGCAATAGCATTAAGATCTTCATCTCTCATTTGAAGCCCCTGTTTTCTATCTGTACAAGCTGGATTTTGACAAATCAATTTCCCAATATCTCTAGTTTTTATCGCCTCATCAATAGGCGCACCATTTCTCAATAAACAATTTTTACAACACTCAAAGCCGCAACAACTCATTATATGAAAATCTTCTGGATTTTTATCATCTAAGCAAAAAGGACATTCTTTTTCCTGACCCTCAACAACCGGATGCTCTTCCAATGGCACTCTTTCTGCTGGGACAACAATTTGCTCTTCAATAATAAATTTTGGATTAATTAATTGCCGCTGCTTCATATTAAACATGAGATATTGAGCATAAGCAAAAACAGATAAACCTGCCGCACAAATCCCAAATTTTTTAAATACAGAAAAAATAGACTTATTACTTCCTAAAATCAATGATATTGGATTCATAATTTTAGCGCCATAATGAAAAAATCCAATAGCAGAAGCACCCATTAAACCAAATAATCCAGCTTTAATGATAAGTGAGCTATCTAAAATTTTATCTTTTATATCTTCACGCGCCTCTTCTACTCTATCTGTTAATCTATCTGTTAAATCAACAATCTTTTTTTGCGCAGACTCATACAAAAAATTTGCTTGAATTGGAAAACTTAAAACAACAAGTACCGACAAAATAGGCTTTATAAATAAAGATTTACGATTAATCACAATAACCTCCAGAAAATAAAATTAAACAAAAACCTCACATATCTAACCTTTACAATTATTATACTTTTAAAAAGCTATTTCTACTAAAAAAGTTACAAAATAGCTAACATAATAATTAATAAAAATAATACATATAAATTAGCTTTATCACAACACCCCCCCAAAATATAGTAACAAAAAAACAAACTATAATTTTTAACGTAAAACACTTGCTAGATACAACAAACAACATATTTAAATGCTATCTGTATTTTGCCAAGAAAAACAAACGCGCCAAAACAACTGTAATATTTTCTAATAACAATATTATACCCCCTTTTGGCACCCTGTTGACGATGATATTTTATAAAAATATAATATATACATGAGTAAACGAATTATTATTTTAAAAACATTATTATTAAGCATAATTATTTGATATATAATTCAAACATAATTATTTTTAAGGCAACTTTAAAATAATACGATTACTTTATTATTTGGATCTTTGAAATGGAGGCTTATAAAAAAAGAATATAACTTAATATAAATTTATTAATTATAAATCTTTTTACAAGGCTTACGACAAATTGAACTTGTTAATGAATTACGAGTAAAAAATAAAAACAGATAACTCCATTAACAAACGCGTGGAGAAGTCGAGAAAAACCCCTACTTTCGATTTGGTATCTGTCGTAATTGATAAGGACCTGACTTTTTACGAAAATAAAACTGTTAAAATTAATCACTTTGGCAAGATATTATATATGATTTTATTAATAATTTTTATTAACTAAAATATGAAATAAAAATATCAGACGCCAAAAGTTAAAATTTTAAGACTTTATTAAAGTATTAATAATCTAAAGCCTATGCTATCCACACACAGTAGCAAAAAGCTATAGAAATGGAAATCCCACAAATATATAATTGTTGTATTTTTGTTTTATTTTATTAACTCTCATATGGAGGAATAACCATGAAGAGAACAATGAACGTGTTATCTTTAACACTAATTTTATCAATAGCATTTTCTAACACAGCTTTCAGCGGATTTTGGACTACAAAAAAAGTTAAACCTACAGCGGTAAAAAAAAGCTGGAATCTTGTTAAAAACCCATGGACAGGCGCAGCTGTTTTAACTGCAACATGCATTGCTGGATTAATTTGGTTAAACAAAGGTCCTAAGACTGATGCTCCTGCAGTAAGCGAACAAGCCGACAAAGCAGGTTTATTTAACAAAATTTGTTCATTAATTGCAAAGCCATTTATAGCAACTAAAAATGGTCTTGTAAAAGCTAAAGACTACTTATTTACTTCAAAAAAAGAAGAAGTAAAGAAAGAAGAAGTAAAGAAAAAAGAAGTAAGAGCAAAGACATCTGAAAAAGCTGAAAGTCAAACCAACCAAAGCACACCAAGAAATACCAAAAACGCAAGAAAATGCACAACAGGAAACTGCGGGAATAAAAAAGGCAATGGTTCAAGAAATAATGGCTTCTACGGAACAACTGTAAAATAACTTTAGCTTTTTGAAGATTAAGCAAGTTAATTAACACTTGATTTAGAAATAAAAAAGCGCGCATACAAAATTGTATGCGCGCTTTTTTTTGCTCTTATATCTTTTTTGTTTGCTCTTATATCTTTTTTGCTAGCTCATATAATTTTTTTATAGCTTCAACTCTATTTTTATAATCAAATATCCCAGACCCTACAGCAAAATCACTAACACCAATCTTTGCAAGCTCACCAATATTTTCTCTCCCCACACCTCCATCAACAGAAATTTTAATTCGCAAATCACTTACTTTCAATTTGCTAATATTAACATGCGAAAAAAGCTTCTCAATCTTACTTTTCGAACTTTGCAAAAAACACTGCCCAGAAAACCCTGGTTCGACTGTCATAATTAAAATATGATCTACTAAATCGAGAAATGGAAATATTTTCTCTACAGGCGTTTTTGGACTGACTGCAATACTAGGTATAATATTTTTTTCCTTTATGCGACGAGAAAGTTTTTTTACATCGCTTGCCGATTCAATATGAAAAGTCAGTATACTTTCTGGCGACAAAACCAAAGTATCTATAAAAATTGACGGATTGTCAATCATCAAATGAACCCAAAGAGGCTTTTTTGTAATTTTTCCAATCGCATCAATAAACATTTTTCCCCAAGTTAAATTTGGAACAAAATGATTGTCCATAACGTCTATATGAAACCCCGTACAATATGGCTCCAGAAGCTTAATTTCTTTTTCTAAATTCATTAAATCTGCTGAAATCAATGATGGATAAATATTTATCATAAAATTCTCCTATAATAAAAATAACTAAATAAATTTAACATAAAATAAAATTATTACGCAATAGTTATATATAAAACTTTAAAACAACCTAAAAATTGTCGAATAATTAAGATATGGTAAAATAATACTTGATAACCAATATTTTAATAAAACCATTAACAGAAAAGAAAGAAAAAATGCCGCTTATAAAAAAAGCCCACATGTTCATAATGATGGCAAACGACAAAGTATTTGAAGATACTGTAACATTTTATAAAAAAATCGGATTAAATCCTAAATTTCATCTAAAAGATAAATGGGCCGAATTTGAATTAGAAAATATACTCATTGGCCTATGCCCAACAGAAGAAGAGCTCCCAGATAGACGTACCGGAATAGTTTTTGAAGTAGATGATCTAAAAAAAATATATGAAGAAAATAAAGATTTAGTAACATTTTTAGCAGAACCTGTAGAAGCTCCTCATGGAATAATGGCAAGCGTAAAAGATTCATCAGGAAACGTATTTGATCTTTATCAACCTACCCCTGAAAAAGTAAAAGATTTGGTAGAAAAAATCAAGGCTGCTGAGCAAGCTGGACAATGCTGTGGTAGCGACTGCACAGACTGTAAAGATTGTGATGATTGCGATTTAGATAGCGATTGTGATTGCTGCGATAAATAGCTCGACAAAATAAGTAAAAAACACGTTTGCAAATAATTTTGAAATTTTCAAAAAAATTAAACAAATTTCAAAATTATTTGCAAACGTGTTTTTTACTTAATATACAATAAAAAATATACACCCCATGAGCAAGAAAACATAAAAAATCTTAGTCGAGTTATATAAAAAACTTGATAAAATTTTCATAACAAATATTATAATTATTATATGAGATTTATAATTATAATATTTGTTAAATTTATAATTATAAATCTCACTTGATAGCATTATTTTAATTTATTATACATAAAAATATAGGAGTTACGATGACACAAAATATTCGTCCACTATATGATAGAGTCTTGGTAAAACGCCTTGCTACAGAAGAAATTACAAAAGGCGGAATAATTATCCCTGATACAGCAAAAGAAAAGGGACAAATCGGCCAAGTATTAGCTGTTGGAGCTGGAAGACTATCAAAAGATGGCAGCTTAACACCACTACAGGTAAAAACTGGAGACAAAGTGTTGTTTGGTAAATATTGCGGCACTGATGTTGATGATGAAACTATGATTGTTCGTGAAGATGAGATTTTAGCAATAGTTGAATAATTTAAGAAAGGCAAAAACATGCCAGCAAAAAAAATAGTTTTTGGAATAGATGCGCGTGAAAAATTGCGCAGAGGCGTAGACCTTCTAGCCGATACAGTTAAAGTAACTCTCGGGCCAAAGGGTCGCAACGTAATTATAGAAAATAGCTTTAGATCTGCAACAATAACAAAAGATGGTGTATCAGTTGCAAAAGAGATCGAACTAGAAGATAAAATAGAAAATATGGGCGCACAAATGGTAAAAGAAGTTGCGAGCAAAACAGCTGATGTTGCCGGCGATGGAACAACAACAGCTACAGTTTTGGCTCAAGCAATTTTTAGAGAAGGAAACAAATTTGTTACAGCTGGCGCCAACCCAATGGAATTAAAACGCGGAATAGATAAAGCTGTAAAAGCAGTAGTTGAACAAATTAAAAGTATCGCAATACCGGTAAGTGGTAAAAAAGAAATACAACAAATTGCTACTATTTCTGCAAATTCAGATGAATTTATTGGAAAACAAATTGCAGAAGCCATGGAAAAAGTAGGCCGCGACGGTGTTATAACTGTTGAAGAAGCAAAAGGCATGGAAGATGAACTCGATATAGTCGAAGGAATGCAATTTGACAGAGGATATTTATCTCCTTATTTTGTAACAGATTCACAAAAGATGGAAACCGTATTATCTTCTCCTGTAATCTTGATTTATGAGAAGAAAATAAGCAGCATGAAATCGATGCTTCCAATTTTGGAACAAATTGCAAAATCTGGCAAACCATTACTTATTATTGCAGAAGATATTGAAGGCGAAGCTCTTGCAACATTAGTTGTAAATAAATTACGTGGCACAATAAATGTTGCCGCAGTAAAAGCTCCGGGATTTGGCGACAGAAGAAAATCTATGCTTGAAGATATCGCAGTTTTAACAGGTGGCAAAGTAATATCAGAAGATATCGGCCTAAAGCTTGAAAATGTTGTTTTGTCTGATATGGGAACCGCAAAAAAAGTAATTATAACAAAAGAAGATACAACTATCATTGAAGGCAATGGCAGAAAAGAAGAAATTGAGGGTAGAATTGCCCAAATTAGAATGAATATTGAAAATACCACTTCAGACTATGACAAAGAAAAACTTCAAGAGCGCTTGGCAAAAATAGCCGGTGGCGTAGCGGTAATAAAAGTTGGTGCAGCTACAGAAACTGAAATGAAAGAGAAAAAAGATAGAATCGAAGATGCTCTTAATGCTACACGTGCAGCTGTCGAAGAAGGTATTGTTGCTGGTGGTGGCATAGCATTAATTCGTGCACAAGAATGCTTAAAGAGCTTAAAGCTTGAAGGTGACGAGATTCTTGGCATGCAGATTATACACAGAGCAATGGAAGAACCTTTAAGAATTATTTCTTCTAATGCTGGACATGAAGCATCTGTTGTTGTAAACAGAATAAAAACAGAAAAAAGCAATATCGGATTTGACGCTAAAAATGGCGTTTATGTCGATATGATCCAAGAAGGCATAATAGATCCTGCTAAAGTTACACGAACAGCTATTCAAAATGCTGCATCTATTGCAGGATTACTGCTTACAACAGAAGCTACAATTTCTGAAATTCCTGAAGATAAAAAGTGTACTTCACCTGCTGGTCACGGACATGGACATAGCCATGGTGGAATGGGCGGCATAGGCGACATGTACTAATTTTTTTAGAATTTTCTTAATTAAACTTAGAAAATAAATTGGGCCCCAAAAATATAGACAATTTCTATACCTTGGGGCCCAATATTTAGTTATAATTATAGCTGCTCACCATACAAAAATGCCCACCTACCCGTTCGCCCTGAGAAATTTTTCTAAATTATTTTAGAAAAATTGTATCGAAGGGTCACCCGCGAATCGGGTTCTTAGGGTCAAAGATCTCGACTCTAACGCATTTTAAACTTTATTCTCGCAAATGGTATAACACACAAAAACATCCCCTAATATATCAAATACTCACAAAACCAACCAACCCCGCTAAGATCACATAAACTATATTGCAAGAAACCACAAAATACCCTTAATTTTAGGCAATATTAAAACAATTTACAAGATCTTTTTAATTTCAAGCTTGACAATTCCATATTTTTTGATATCATTAATATATACTAAGAGCAAATACTGTTAATTCATAAAAAATAAAGGTTAAAAATGCTATCAAAAACAAAAAAACTAAATATTAAAAATTAAAAAGAATAAAAAAATATTAATTAAAATAGAGGTTCAAAATGTTTAAAAAAATAAAGAAACTAAAATTTATTAATCTAGCTCTTGCTGCATGCATACTGTCAACAACGGTGGCGCCTAGTGCACAGGCCATGGGACTATTTAATTATCTCAAAAAAATTGCATCGCCATCGACGTTAACAGCAAGTACAGAAAATTTGGAAGTTATTACGCCATCGGATGATATTGTTGACATTACAACAGAAACGGGGATAGAAATAGGAACAGAAAAATCATCAACTTTTGATAAAATTTTTGATACAATTTTTAGCTCAAAAAACGCAGCTAGACTATTCACAGCCATTACGTCTTTAGCAATTACCATTCTTTTAACTAAAAAATATTTTGACAAAAAAGTAACAATAGAGGAATTTAAAAAAATAAACAAACTTGAAAATGTTCCCTTACAGCAAGTAGAAGAAGTTAAGCAAATAGCAAAAGAACTTGGAATGTCTGATGACGAAATTAAAAGAATACAAGTTGCAAACACAACGGATCAATCAACAATCAATCAGTTCGCAGCCACATGTTGTAATTCTTTTGACTTAGTTGTGATCCCAAAAAATACCGATGATTTAGTTGAGTACATAAACCTACAAAACCCAAACATAAAAAAGAGTTCATTGGCACACGAACTTTCACATATAAAATATGACCACATTAAAAAACGCGAATTTTTAGATGCCATTTCATATGCCATGCAATTGATCGGCCCTATGCTAATTGATAAGATTTTATGTGAAATTTTTAATCGCCTAAAGCCAAAAAATACTGGTAAAATAAATTTGGGATTACTAAAAAAACCCGCACTTTTAATTAGTTGTGCGCTAAAATTTGCTTATTTAATTATACTCTCAAAATGTTTATACTCGCTTTCAAAAACATATATCGTATTGCCTATTATGAGAATACAGGAAAAAAATGCTGATCTTGGCGCAGCATCACTAGGAGCTGACGTAATAATTGCACACATTATATCATTTGAATCTCACATAAAATGGCTAGATGATAAATTTAAAAATCTATCACTAGTAGAAAGCAAAAGATTAGCTCAAATAGACGGCAGCGATTATCACACTCACTATAACAGACTCTATGAAACGATGAAAAAAAATTTAAAATCAATAGACGAACATCCAACATCAGAAGCAAGAGTAAAATACTTAGAAAAACTTTTAACAACAGATGAGCAAAAACAAAAACTTGCAATGGAAAAAGAAAAACTTGCAAAAACATTTTTACTCGCTGAAGAAATAGAAAAAATAACAAAAGATATTCTCAGAAACGTAGAAATAAAACAAGAATCAAAACAATTTGCAGATGAAATATTAGAGGCTGTTAAAGTTAAAGATTTATCATCAAGAAAAAATCTAGTAACCAACAAAGAAGACCGCAAAAAGCTTATTGAAGAAATTCAAAAAATAAAAATCGAACTTTTATTCGACAATAAAAGCGATGAACTAATAGATGTATTAGAATCGTTAAGAGCAAAACAAACACAGCCTCAAGATAATAACAATAATTCTACCACTCAAGCTGCACAAGTAGAAGACGCAAAAGAAGATAATAACATAGACCATAATAAGCTTAATAACAACATAGAATAACTATTGAAAAAAACTAAGTATCACAAGCAGAAAAGAGAGTCTTTGTTTCAAAACATCGACTCTCTTTTTTTATTTTTTTATTCTAAAAACTTCACCAATAATTTTAAAATTATCTATTTTTTAACAGGCACTGGCGCACCCGAAATAGCTATAGCAACTTGTGCAGGAACAGGTAATTTTTTAAATGCCGCATCCAAATCTTTTAATATTTGTTGCTTATCTTTTATAAAATTCTCTACAACCTTTTTAACATCTGCCTTGTCAGCATTTTTAAGATATTTATTATTTGCAGAAATTGCCTTTATGATATCAAACTCAGTTGGAATCGCCTCATAAGCACTTATGCTAATTGACGCTCCATTAATATTAGCTTTTTTATCTTTAAAATTTTTTGCCATTCTCAACAAATTTTCTGCATCCTCTTTTTTTGATGACTCTTTCTCAACAAGCTTATAATCAACCAACATGCTACTTAACTTATCAAAATTTTTTGCTTTTTCTTTTAATGCAATCGCAACAAAATCATAAACTTCTCTTTTGGAATATTTTTTACTATCAAGCATTACAAAGTCATTATCAGAAATTTTCGAAACAGCATCTACAACTTTTTTTATTGACAATTCTGTTGGCGAATATTTAATATTATTATTCTCAAGAGAATATGCATTAAACGATGTCAAAAACGACATGATATCATTTTTTGGCTCTGAGCGCGACAAACTATAACAAAACACAAATATAAAAAATATAATAAATTTTATTTTTTTTAGCTTCATAACACATACACCCTTTTATAAAAAATTTAAATTACTCTCAAAACTTTTTAAAACGAACCCCCAAGCTTGAGCCAGGCACCCAAATTTTCTAATGAACTATTTTTTTGAGGCCATTCATAATAAACACCAGCACCAAAAAATACATCAACAGCCTCTCCAACATGCTCTAAACCACCGGCCAAATCAATAATATGATTTAATGAACCTTGAGCCGCACCAGAATCTAAATCTAAATGAGTAATGCATATTGGAATGAAAACAGGGTCTGTTGGATCATTTTCGACATCTGTTGCTATCTGCTGAGCTATCGTACTCAAACTCGCAGACCTTGCAAAAGTATCTCCTGGCTGCTTTATTCCCGCAATACCCCATTCTTGATCAAAATTTTTAACACACTCAATTTTTTCTGATCCATGACCCCATATTCCATATCCAAGCTCTAGTTCGAACTTATTTAATTTTATTAATTTAAATCCACAAGAAAAATCAAAAATTCCGTACGGTCTAACTTTTACATTTTTAGTCAAAATATCTACTCCTGGTACATTTTGATCTGGGGCACCCCCTTTTGCATTAAACATCAAATATCTACTCCATTGTTTTCTCTTATAATCGCATGGCGCACAATGTGCAGCTGTACTTGCTCCACACGTAGCAGTGTTGCAACCACTTACAACAGATTTTAAATCAAATGTTCTCCTATGATAAGCCTCTACTAGAAATAGTGCCTCAAAATTCAAGAAAAAACAGAAATCAATTTTATCACTATTTTCTCTGTTTAAAGCAAATTGAAAATTTACGCCTGAAGAAAGACCCCAGTGACCGTTATAATCTGGCAATGGCTCAAATAAAAATCTGTCATCATCTTGCTTGCCTGTTGGAATTACAAGCGAGCAATAAGAAACTATCTGATCATTTCCATCGTCCATAAACGCGCCACCAAGCTTAACTGTTACAGGCGCACAACCAAAACAAGATTTTTTACCGCCAATTCTACCATACAACCAACAACAATTATTTAAAGCCTGCTTTATGTCTCTTGGATAAGATGGCGATTCATTAAAAATATCGCACTGACATAGGTTCAAACTATTTTCTACTACAACAAATGGGAAAGAAAACTCAAGCCAAAATCTTTTTAAAAAATCATACTTAACAAAACTTTTTAAATCTTGGTTATAAACAAGACTTGTAGCAAACTGCATTTGCTCAGGATTTAGAGAAAATGAACCTCTAAAATTTGCCGGCAATCCTATCCATTCTGCTCTTATGTCTCGCTGCCAAGCATCATGATTATCATCACCAAAAACACGCATCAAGCTTTTCCCCTCAAGAGTAAAATACTTTGCATATCTTTGATCATTTATAGATTGTTGATAAAAAGTAATAATTTGAAAACTACCACCCTTATCCCGTTTACTATAAAGAAAATCGTGCCACAGCGACTGTTCTGCTCTAATATTATGACTTACTGGCCTGGTCATCATAAATGTACGGCTAGTAAAAAAATTATTGTCATTACACTGATTACATCTGGTGCAAAACTCATCACCATGATTAGCCTGATCTGCAAATAATTTAGATGAAATAAAACTTGTTACAAAAATTAAGATATTTAAAATTATATATGATTTTCTCATTACAATTCCTTACTACAATCCCTTTTATTCTCCAAATAATATTGATACATTCATATTATGACAGTATTTATAGAAAAACAAGTTAAAATTTTTAATTAAGCAAAAATACTTTTGGACTTTAATATCTTGCTAAAATTATTAACTAATTTTAAAAAATTTTACAAAAAAATTGCCCCACCTTTACAGCAGAGCAACTTACAAATTTATATTTTTATTTGCTTACCTAACTTATTTTCCAGTAGCAAATTTAACAATTAAAACCAGAACAGCCAAAACAGCGGCAGACTTACATGCCCCTACAGCAATATTTTTTACAGTATTAGCAGTTGCACAAATAATTTTATACCCAGCATAAGAAGCCGCACATGATACACAAGCTATTGCAGCTATTTTTATAATTTTTTGCAACTGTTCTTTTGATATATTAAGATTTGGCAACTTATTATTAATTTTTTCAAGAAAGCTTTGTTCATCAGCTAAATCTTGATCATTTAAATTTAAATTATTAATTTCGTTAATATCATTTTCGCTTATTTGCACTTTGCCGACATCTAAATTATTAACAAAATTATTTTCTAATACATCTCCAGATCTACCATTCTCAGAAAACCATGGCGCTTCTATTGTATAATCTGGAATTATATTATCGTCATCAACTGCTGAAATATTAAAATAAAAACTACAAAAAAATAGTGATAAAAATAATAATCTCGATAAAAATTTTACACGTAAAAAATTCTTTCTCATGATAACTCCTAAACGAATATTAACTCACATTAACACTTATACCATTTACCTGTAAAAAATATAACGCTATGTTATTAAACAATGCAAACTAAAAAACATTTAATTTTCCCGTTCACCCTAAATTAATCAAAGGGTCGCAAGATTTATATTCTTGTTAAAATTTATATAAGCAGATGGTATTACTCATATTAACAAATAAAAAATAACTTGTTGCGATCTAATATAAAAACCACAACAAGTTACTTTACAAAAATATATTATCGCCCTAAAAAAACAACCCAGCTAGCAAGATTAATTAAAGAGCCAAGTATATTTGGCACCATTAACCCAATACAAAAGTTTTTAATAAAACCAGACTCTAATTGCCATAATTTTCCAAAGTGTTTTTCTAAAAATGCAAAGTTAGCCGCAGAAATAGTTGCTCCGACAAAACAAGCGGCAATCTTACACATTATTCTTTTGTCATAAGATTTTATTTTATCTATTTTTCCAAAAGCAATATTCATTCCAGCATAAGTACCCAAAGTAATAGCCGTTGAGACTAAAGACTTAGCAGCTGTAGCGTATGGATTTAATCGTTCTCCTGGATCAGTAACTTCATTAAGCTTATGACCATTAAAGGCAGAATTCATTGCTAAAACGCTAGAACTACTAACAATAAGAGACGACAACAACATTAATAACATTATCTTTTTCACGATAAATACTCCTGTAGGATTATAGCCATTTTTTCACTCATAAAGAGCGAAATTTCATAGCAATAAGGGATTAAAAAAATACACCGAAAATTTGACTCACTTATATTATCTCATAAAAAAAATAGAGCCGCAAAGGCCCTATAATTTATCGCTAACAATCAAATTTATGAGTATATTTAAATTATATAAAAAATTTATACTTTAATATTAACCTTGATATTATTTCCAGAAAAAATTTTCCCACTAAAAATGTATTTTAAAGTGTAAAACGAAGCGGCAACATTTACCATGTTAAGCCCAAAGCAAAATTGATTAACTTTGCCAGTATCACCATAATATGCAGCTTTTGAAATTTCACTCAAATTTGTACCAGAATTAATTATCGAAGCTATCGCCGCACAAGAACCTGCAACCCCAACAAGAGTTTTACCTGCAAATTTTGCAACTTTAGACCCAGAAGTACTTAATACTGAAGATAAAATTTTAACGCCTGCAAAAGTTCCGAGAACTATGCCTGTTGCTAACACGGCTTTAACAACTCTTGTAACTTTACCAGAATATTTTTCTGCGTCACAAGCAGCACTCTTATTTTCTTTTTCAAGCTCATTTTTACTTACACTGTTCACATTGCTGCATGTTTGGCAATCTCTTATAGCCAAGTTCACTACGTTGTTGCATGTTTGGCAATCTCTTACAGCCAAAACACTAAAATTGCATGATAAAATAGAAATAATAAGCGCTAACGAAATTAACTTTTTCACGATCTTTACTCCTAAAACTTTTCTTCACTAAATAATTTAAAACAAATAACCACGTAGACACAAGACCGTAGGCACAATACCAATAATTCCCCAACTAATAAGACCGTCCATAATTGGCTTTATCAAATAATCATTAGGCTTATCAAGCAGCTCCAAACCATTAATCGCTAATAAACTAGCTAACCCCCCATAATAACCCAAGCAAAGTTTAACTCTTAAAGGCAACTTAGATTTAACCAAAAAAACTAAAGAAACTAAACTTGTTGCTACAACAGCTAATTGTGCTACCCCACCAGCCAATCTCGCATCAAGATATTTAATTTTCTTATGAGACCCATCTTCTTTTTTTAACTCAGATTGCTTACCAGACTTACTCTCAAACTCCCCACCATCTTCTGCAGCCAAAGCGCTAAAATTGCATGATAAAACAGAAAAAATAAGAATTAACGAAACTAACTTTTTCACGATAATTACTCCTGTGGGAAAATTAGCCAGAAATAAATCTAAAAGCAAATTTTAATTGTGTTATTTGTGGGATAATTTGGGGGTTTAAAAGAATACAAAAAAAATGGGATAATAATCTTAACTCAGATTATTATCCCACAAATTTAAACTCTTGTCAAAAAAACCTTTATATTAGCCGTTTTTCTTGCGCTCAAATGGCTTTAAGTATTTTTTTCTTAATCTAATAGAAACTGGAGTAACTTCAATAAGTTCGTCAGGTCGTATCCACTCCATGCAAACTTCAAGATCCATAATACGAGGTGGTTGTAACTTAATAGAATCATCAGAACCAGAAGCACGCATGTTTGTTAATTTCTTGCCCTTGCTTGGATTAACATCCATATCATTTTCTCTGCTACTTTCTCCAACAATCATTCCCTCGTAAACATCTTGTGCAGGCCCTACAAACAAAATACCTCTAGCTTGCAAGTTATCCAATGCAAAACCTGTTGTTCTGCCTGGCTCCATAGCAACGATAGCGCCTTTATTACGAGTTGGAATATCACCCTTATATGGCTGATAACCATGGAAACTGTATCCAGCGACACCTGTTCCTCTTGTATCTGTCAAAAATTGACTTCTGAAACCAAGTAATCCTCTTGATGGAACTTCAAATTCAAGTCTAATACGTCCGTTGCCATAATTTATCATGTTTTTCATTTCGGCTTTTCTTTTGCCTAAATTTTCCATAACAACGCCTTGATGAGACTCATCTATATCTAAAACTAAATATTCTATTGGTTCATACTTTGAACCGTTAATTGTCTTATAAATAACTTCTGGAGCAGAAAGCTGCAATTCGAAACCTTCTCGACGCATATTTTCTACTAAAATACCCAAATGCAACTGACCTCTGCCAGAAACCTTAAATACTTCAGGTCTGTCTGTCGGCTCCACACGAAGAGCAACATTTGTTTTCAATTCTTTTTCTAATCTATCTTTAATTTGTCTTGAAGTTAACAATTTACCTTCGCGACCACTGAAAGGCGAATCATTTACCGACATATAAACTGTAAGTGTTGGTTCATCAACTTTTACATAATCATGCGGCAATGGATTATCAACATTACACAATGTTGTACCGATAGAAACTAGCTCATTAAAACCTGTTACAGCTACAATTTCACCAAAATTTGCTTCTTGAACTTCTACTTTATTCAAACCAACAAATTTATAAATTTTTGTAATTTTTGAAGGCTTTCCAACATAATCATCCTTGCAGCAAATAAAATCTTGTCCAAGAGTTATTTTACCACTGAACACACGTCCAATAGCAATTAAACCTAAGAAATCTGAGTTGTCTAAACTTGTGACAAGAAGCTGCAAGCTATCCTTTTTTGCTACTGGCGCAGGGACATTTTTTATTACAGTATCAAATAAAGGCTGCATATTATCAGATTTTTTATCTTTATCATCTGTCGCAAAACCATTTCTTGAAGAGCCGTATAAAATAGGGAACTCAAGTTGAGATTCACAACTTGCAAGCTCTAAGAAAAGATCATGTATAGCATTTTCTGTTTTATCTATATCAGCATCTTTACGATCAATTTTATTTATCATAACTATTGGCTTTAACTTAAGTGCCAATGCCTTTGAAAGAACAAATCTTGTACCTGGAAGCACGCCCTCTGCAGCGTCAACAAGCAATAAGAAACCTTCTACCATTTGCAATGTACGCTCAACTTCTCCGCCAAAGTCTGCGTGACCAGGAGTATCAACAATATTTATTTGATAGCCATCTATAACAATACCTGTATTTTTGGCCAAAATTGTTATACCTCGCTCTCTTTCAAGATCATTTGAATCCATAACTCTATCTGTTTGATCAGCTTCTTTTAAGGTGCCAGATTGTTTTAATAATTGATCAACCAATGTAGTCTTACCATGGTCAACGTGAGCTATAATTGCAATATTACGTATTTTTTCAGAAACTAAATTATTATTTTCCATATCCCCTACCTACCCCTATATATATATAAATATATAAAATTACTAGATATTAAAATTTTATCAAAAAACAATTACTATATATTCTCATTGTATCAAAAAACTATAAAAAGTCTAGCTTTAAAGCTTTTTAGCATAAAAAGCTTATGTATATTAGAAATATACATAAGCTTTAAAGTTCAAATAAGCAAATAAAATTAGTATCCAGATGAACAATATGGCATTAATGCCATTGTGCGAGACTTTCTAATCTCTCTTGACAAAGCTCTTTGGTGTAGGCAGCAATTTCCAGAAATTCTTGAAGGCAGAATTTTACCTCTTTCTGTCAAAAAACTTCTTAAAAATGTAGCATTTTTATAATCTATATTTATTATATTTTCTGCATTAGAGCAAAAACGACAATGTTTTTTGCCTTTTGGCGCCTGTTTTCTAAATTTCTTCTTGGTAAGACGCATACTTATTTTTAATTTTATTTTTTTACCGTTTGACATAGTTATGCAACCTCATCTTGATTAAGAGAATCATCGTTAACAATTTCGCTGTTCTTGTTATCAGCCTTAACAGCAGAACTAATCATTTCTTCTTCGACATCATCTGACTCAACTACTGAATCAACAATATCTTCATCTGAATCATCAGAATCTAAGTCTCTTGAGCCGTATCCGCCTCTTGAATCCTTTTTATCAAAAAGACCAACATGCTTCTTTGGAACATCTTCTAAAGATTGTGGCTTTCTATACTCTAATGACTGACCATCTTTTAATTCTGTTATTATATTTCTCATTACAAAATCATTAAACTTAATATGCAGCAATGACTTTATCTCTTTCAAGATTTCATTGTTACGTTCAATTTCGAATCTAACTAAGAAATAAACACCATAATCATAAGATTTAACAGGATAAGCCAACTGATATTTGCCCCAACGATCAAATGATATCATTGAACCTTTGTTTGCCATTAAAAATTTTTCCAGATTCTTTTCAATAGATGATTCTTCATCTTTTGTAATTTCTGGAATAGCTAAAATAAGAACCTCGTAACGATTCATATATAAAAACTCCTTGTAGTTTACTAAAAATTTTACCAACCGGAAGCGCTTATTACACTATGCAAAAAACGCTATAAAGCTCTATCAAAAAATAGAAAAAACTCATAAAAATATATTTTTAAGAATTTTAATTAAATTTAAAGACCAGCCTTATTTAGCAAAAGCAAACTATGCCTTTACAGTAAAAAAATATACCAGAAACCCAAGCATTTAGCTAGTTTTTCTGGTATAAATTTTTTCTATCTATAGTATAAAATCTTAAAATTTAAAATTTTATGCTAACTTTTGATGTCTACTTATTACTCTGCCGATTATTCTGAAATGATCTTTTCCTCTTACAAGTGCTATTGGAGCTTGCTTATGATTTACAGCTTCTAAAACTATAAAATCTTCTGTATAAGTAACTTGCATGATAGCTTTTACAATAGTGTCATTTCCATATTCAACTGCAGCTACATCACCAGATCTCGTCCAAATTTCAGGTGATATTATTAAACAATCACCTTTTACAAATGTTGGAGCTAATGCATTATCTTTTAATGAAAATGCAAAAATTGATTGATCTGCTGAATTTAAAACAGGAACAAATATATCTTTGAATCCCGTTGTAACTTGCATAAGTTGATTGTTGTATGGTGATGGATTTGAAGGTATATCACCAACAACAGGCACAATTTGAACTTTTAATTCTATATCAGATTTTTCTGGCATGCTTACATTATTATCTATGTCATCTGTTCTTGGTCTTCTTTGTGCAAAAAGATCTATTGGTGTAATTTCAAATGCATTTGCCAATTTTCTTAGAGAATCTTCATTCCAACGTCTTGTTCCATTTTTTATGTGTGTCAAATAACTCTCTGACATTCCTGTCTTTTCTGCTAAAACCTTAGTTGTCCAACCCTTCTCGCGAAGAAGTTCTTTAACGCGTAACTCTGTAGATATTGAAGCCATAATTAACTCCTACCGTTTTTTAAAAATATTTAGTATTATAAAAACAACTGCTTATTTAAAATAATACACTAATATTTCAGTATGTCAAGTGAAAAAAACAAGAAAATGACAATAAATATAAAAGGAAATGATTTCAAAAAGAATTTTTACGAGAAGCAAGCCTGGAATAAACATGGCCTTGTTTGCGGAATAGATGAAGTTGGCCGAGGATGCCTGGCCGGCCCAGTTGTAACAGCAACAGCTATACTAATCACACAAAAAGTCCCTGACTTTATAACTGATTCAAAGACACTATCCAAGCCAGAACTATTAAAATCTTATCTATGGCTAACAAGAAATTGTAAATTTTCTATAGGAATTGTTAGCAACCATAATATTGACAAACTAAATATATGGCAAGCAACCCTAACAGCAATGAAAAAGTCCACAATTAGCCTTTTTTGGCAAACAAACATATTGCCATCTGCAATTTTAGTCGATGCAATGCCACTTGCGCTTGACAACACAGCCTATAATAGCATCCCAATACACAGCTTCACAAATGGCGAGTCAAAATCTGTCTCGATTGCAGCCGCTTCGATAATCGCAAAAGTTACAAGAGATAAATTAATTGAAAAATATGATACAATATTTCCAGGATATCAATTTATTGAGCATAAAGGCTATGGGACAGAAAAGCACAAATTATTTATAAAAACACTAAAACATACTATCATTCATAGGGAAAGTTTTTTAAAAAACATACTTAACCCTTCTTTTGGAGATACAAATGACCAACAACTTTCCCTACTATAACAAAACTCACATCAACAAGTATAATAAAATAATAAGAAAGCCCTAAAAAACATGCCTCAAAATACTAATAATAATTATTTTGCCGAAGTAATAGAGAGCTCATTACAAGAATGGAAGGCCCAATGCTGGGATTGGAATAAACTTCCATCATTTGGCTCCATTGTAACAATAAAGTCTGGAAATAAAACAATATTTGGCGTTGTCCATCAAATACAAACAGGCTCAGATGACCCTTCAAGACATCCTTTCGCATACCAAAAAACTGAAGAAGAACTAATGCGAGAGCAACCGCAGATATTTGAATATCTAAAAACTACATTCTCATGCATAACAATAGGCTACAAAAATACGGGCAAAATTTACTACATGCTATCAAGCGAGCCACCAAAAATACATTCTTTTGTTGGTCATGCAAGTCCTGAAGACATTAGAGAGTTCTTTTCTAGCTCTTCTTGCAGGTATTTACACCTATTATTCGGCCTTTCTGGGCAAATTTTCAACCTAGAAGAGCTACTACTTGCCATTATAATTTATCAAGTTAAACTTAACGTATTAAATAAAGAAAATAAAAAAACTAAAATAAATAAATTCATAGAAACATATTCACTATTAATAGGAAATGACTATAGAAAATTAAAATTATTTCTACAAAGAGTTGAACCGTTAATAGGCGATATATAAAAACTTATTTTAATCCTGGAGAAAAAATGTTTAGTTTTATAAAAGATAAATTAAAGAAAATATACGCTCAAGTAACCTCAAATATAGCCAATCTATTGTCCCTAAAAAAAATTGATGAACAAAGCTTAAAAGAGCTAGAAGAGATACTTTTGTCTGCCGATACCGGGGTAAAAACAACAAAAATAATAATAGATAATCTAAAAACAAAGTTTAAAAATGGCCAAATAAGTGAGGGCCAGGATCTAAAAGTTGCTCTTGAACAAGAACTCCTAGACTTATTAAATATAGAACAACAAGATTTTGGAAATAAAGTATATGTTTTGGTTGGTATAAATGGCAGTGGAAAAACAACTTTTTCCGGAAAACTTGCAAATAAATTCAAAAAAGAGGGCAAAAAGGTTTTGCTAGTAGCAGCTGATACTTTTAGAGCTGCCGCTACTGAGCAACTAGAAAATTGGTCAAAAGCTATTGGAGTTGAGGTTATCACAGGCTCACAAGACCAAGATCCCGCATCTGTAGTCTTTAAAGGCTGCCAAGAGTTTAAGAATGGCAATTTTGATGTACTTATTATCGACACAGCCGGCAGACTACAAACAAAAATAAATCTTATGCTTGAACTTGAAAAAATTAAAAAAACAATAAATCGACACTTTCCAGAAGAAAAAATAAACACTCTTCTTACAATAGATTCTATGCTAGGACAAAACTCCCTAGAACAAGCTAGAATCTTTAATGAAAGCACAAAAGTAAGCGGCATAGTTCTCACAAAGATGGATGGCACAGGAAAAGGCGGCATTATTTTTGCAATAACTGCCCAATTAGGAATCCCCGTAGAATTTATTTCTTTTGGCGAAAATCTAGATAATCTCAAAGAATTTGATAAAAAAGAATATATAAGTGAACTGCTAGGATAAAGCCATAAACCACAAATAAGAAGATATTTAAAGCGCAAATAATTCTATTTGCAAAATAATTAAAACCCTGTATACTTAATAATAAGTACAACTACTTATTAAATATTAAATAACAAATTATAAATTAGGGTTTTTAATGAGAAAATATATTTTTTTAATTTTATCGCTATTTTGTGTCAAAATTATATTGCCAATGGAGCAAAACAATTTTGAGACTAAAAAGTTTTATGATATAACTAAATCTGAAGCTTTATTTTTTTTACCAAAAAATTTAAATAGTAATAATATTTTAACTAGAACCAAGAATATATATGACTTTAATAATACATTATTAAATATGAGTCACGAAGAAACTCGGATTACATTTCTAGATGATAAAATTGATAATAAAAATAAAAAAATACTTATTTCAGTATTTCTTACAAAAGAAAACATATTTCTAGAAAAAAAGATTCTAGAAAATGTAGATTATTTAATGTCAAAAAATAACGATACGTACATCATAATATATTTCTTGGAGAATGACTGCATAAATACATCTCAAAATCTTGAATCTAATATGCAAAACAAAACATTTAAAAAGATATGCCATTCAATTTTAGTAGAATCATATACAGACGAACATAACGGTAGAGACATGTCAAAAGACTGGAAATATTATAATATAAATTTAAGGCATAATGACATTAAAAATAGGCTTACTGCAGCAATACAAATTTTTAAAAAAAATACTCACGACTTAAAATCCTACTATTTAATAGCAAAACTAACTAACAACAAAAAACTATTTAGAGCCATAATAAATTCTATCTACATGTTTACATTACTTAGAAAAATTCCTGTTTCACAATACTCAGGCAATTACCCAGAGTTTGAATTATATATTGTACAAAACACTTTGCCAAAAGAACTCGCCTACGAAATACTGCAATTTATAGACATAGACTCTATTGCAGGAGAAAAAATAAATGTTTTACCCGATAAAACTAAACTTAAAAATAATAAATATAAAAATAAAATAGTACCTTTAAATGGCACAGTTGCTCTTTTAGGCAAACCAAAAAAAGATCATAAATTTTGTGAAATATTATAAGATAAATATTTAAGATAAATGGAGAATTATCATGAAAAAAATATTATTTTTGATTTTAACACTAATATTCACTCAACAAATATCATGCATGAAGACGTCAATAGGCTCCCCAAAAAAAACAATAAATGAATTTGTAATTTATATACCTGAAATAAATCTTTACGATAAATATAAGAAATATCAAAATAAAACTAAAAACATATTGAAAAATATTGATGGACATGCACCATCTATTATAGGTTTATTTTCACCATCAAATAAAATTTATGAAAGGTATATCTACAAATATAATATATTAATAATTTTTTTATATGAAGATAAAGAACTTGATATTAAAAACTTTGTAAGAAAAAAAATAGAAAATGAAAAAAATACAAGTTTTAAAATTATATATATTGTAGAGCCAAATGAAACAAAAAATTACAAAGAAATTTTAGACAACAACCAAAAAGAAACAATAAAAAAAATAAATATTATTCTAGAAAATGAAGCTGAAAACAATTATAACTTAAACAATCTAGAAACCTTTAAACACTATGATTTTGATATTTTTTACAATAACAGCAATGAAATAAAAAAAGAAAAATTAAAAAATTATCATGACAAACTTATAAAAATAATTAACTTACAAGAAGAAAATAATATAGATTATTATGCCGAACTAGCAAAACTAACAAACAATAAAGCGTTATTTAGAGCCATAATAAATTCATGTTACGCTATTAAATATTTAAAACAAATACCTGTTGAACATTCTGGAACTCAATGCAATACTCTACCGGATGAACTCGCAAGCAAAATATTTAGTTATTTAGGCGCAGAATCTTTTACTGGAGACAAATTAATAAAAAAACAAACAGAACTTATAAAAATATTAAATAAATTAAAAAAAATACTAAATTAACTTATAATAACAATAAAAACTCACATTTTTTATAAGTTAAAAAAATAAATTTTATCTCTTAACAATAAAATATGATATCTTTCTTTTAAGATTATAGGATCTTATAAACATAAATTATATTATAATAATTCTTGGGTATCATATGATAAAAAAAGATATAACAAAACTTTCAAAAGAAATAGAAAACAAATTAAATGTGCACTATAAAGATAAAACACTTTGCAGCCAATACGCTTGGTGGATGCTAGAAAATATAACTAGAAAAAGCCAAGCATTTTTAATTGCAAACAAAGATTTTGAATTCACAGAAAAACAAATAGAAACTCTTGATAACTGGATAAAAAAACAAATTATAGATAAAGAGCCGCTACAATATATTTTGGGCACAGTCCCTTTTGATAATATAGAAATTTTGGTAGAAGCTCCAATTTTAATCCCAAGACCAGAAACAGAAGAAATTTGCTATTTTGCTATCAACGAACTAAATAAATTAAGCAATAAAAAACTAAACATTTTAGATATTGGCACAGGCAGCGGATGCATAGGCCTAACTTTAGCCAATGCCTTTCCAGAAAGCATTGTATATGCAACTGACATATCTTCAAAAGCTCTTGAACTCGCAAATAAAAATGCAAAACATAATAAAATAAATAACATAAAATTTTCAGAATCTAATGTTTATTCAAACTTATCAGAAAATATTAAATTCGATCTAATAATTTCAAACCCTCCGTATATAACACAAGAAGAATTTAATGACCTTAATGAATCTGTCTCAAAATGGGAAGACAAACAAGCTCTTGTTGCAAAAAAAGAAGGGCTAGCCATAATCGAAGAAATAATTAAAAATGCTCAAAAATATTTAAAACATAATGACGAGATAAAATCAAAAAAAATTCCACAGTTAATTATTGAGATTGGCTATAAACAAGGACCATCTGTAAGCAAACTATTTCAAGACTCAAACTTTGTTGATATAGTTGTAAAAAAGGATCTTGAAGGTAAAGATAGATTTGTAATTGGGAGAGTAAATTAAAATCACCCGTTTACCCAGTATCAAGAACGTGATACAATAGTTAAAAGATTAAGCTTTTTGGAGAGATAAATGAACAAAGAATTTATAGCATATGATGGGGATCAATTTACGATAGAATGGTATTTTAACAATAAAGGCAAAAGCATCCCTCTAGAATATTTCGAAAAACTATCAAAAGAGGATAAGAAAAAAATAATACACTTATTTTTTTTGTTAGGCGATGACGGGAAAATATTAAACAAAGAAAAATTTCGTCATGAAGGCGACAAAATTTATGCAATAAAATCTTTTACCAACAGGTTATTATGCTTCTTCTTTAATGGATCAAAAATTATAATAACAAGTGCATATGAAAAAAAATCCCAGAAAATGCCAATAAAAGAAAAAATTAAAGCAGTGAAAATAAGACAAGATTATGAAAAAAGATGCAAAGAGGGAAACTATTATGAATAAAAAAACAAAGACTTCACAAGTAAAATCTACAGCAGATAAATTTCTTGAGTCACTAGATGCAAAAGAAAAAAAGCAATTCTTTGAAGAATATAAAGAATTGCTACTCTCTGAACTTCTTTTAGCAGTTATGGAAAAAGACAACATCTCTGTAAGGAAACTCGCAAAACTAGCTGGAGTATCGCCAACAGTTGTACAAGCAATGCGTTCTGGAACAAAAAAAGATTTTACTTTGAAAAGTTTTTTTAAAATTTTAAACGGTCTAGGTTGCAATAAATTATCCATGGACATTAATGGTCAAATTATAAACTTAGATATTTCAGCCCACAATCAAAAAAAATCTAACAATTGATTATCGAGATTGGCTACAAACAAGGTGACTCTGTAAGCAAACTATTTAAAGACTCAAACCTTGTTGATATAGTTGTAAAAAAGGATCTTGAAGGTAAAGATAGATTTGTTATCGGGAGACTAGAAAATGTGGCCATTTATCAGGAAACAAAATAATATTGTTGCGATATCTATAAATCCTCAATATTTAACATGCTGCTGGCTAAACAAAGAAACAAAAAGTAATTTAATAAATATAAATTCTTACGAAAAAACAGAATTTAAATCGTTAGAATTTGAAAATGCATTAATTTTTAATCCTACAAAAATTAATTTAATAAAGTTTATGCGAAATAAGATTTAATCAAACTTTTGAAGAAAAAATTATTTTATGCTATAAAAAAACTAGTCCCATATTTAAAAAATTGCAGTTTAAAAAATACAGGAGCTAGTAATGATATTTGT
>Ga0209417_1002088_pt1 | contig 32778 bp, 35 predicted proteins | sample RifGroF2_FD_184002 | JGI IMG/M metagenome (GOLD analysis project Ga0209417, IMG submission 184002) | Groundwater microbial communities from Rifle, Colorado, USA - Groundwater F2 (SPAdes) (version 2) | ecosystem: Environmental > Aquatic > Deep subsurface > Groundwater | place: Rifle, Colorado... | reverse complement strand
CGGGATGGCATTATATAACTCTAACCGGAAATTACAACGGTGACTCATGTGAATTTTCAATGCTGATCGAAGTATTTCCTGATATATGTGCTTGCAACTGGAGTTTGTATGATTCGATTGACATTGTGGTTGACGAGGATATGACCATTTCAAGTGATATTTCTGTTTACGGGACAATTACCGTTGAGTCGGGTAACACACTGACCATTGCTGATGATAGGACTATCCGTTTTGGACCCGCCGGACAGATAATCGTAAAGGAAAATGCAGTATTGCACCTTGGAAGATATGTTATTTTGACCTCTCTTGAGGAACCCGGTTGCGATTATATGTGGAAAGGTATTGAGGTATGGGGAAGCGGGCTTTTGCCATCAAATAACCCGATACAGGGAATTGTGGAGCATGGAACAAAAGCAGGAATGAAAATAAAGAATGCCCACATTGGTATCCTTGCAGGGAAAAGAAATATGTCTTATTTGACCGGAGAAAGCCCCTCATTATGGGATTTCTCAAAAAGCGGCGGTGTTTTAAAACTAATTGACAACAGTTTAACCATGACTTTTGAAAATTGCGGTATTGGTGTAAAATACATCTCCAAAAAGAATAAGGAAAATTTGGAGAATTGTGTCAACGCTTGTGTTTTCAAAACCGTTGGAACATTGATTGATCCACATTATTCAACTTCAAATGCGTACAAATACCCTAATGCATTCAACCCGTTTAACGGGTATGCCAACTACAGCCAAAGGTCAAATTTAGGCCTTTCTGTGTGGGGTGTTTGGGATCTTCAGGTTAAGGGAAATCGTTGTAACAATGTTGAGTTTGGAATTGATTCGAAAGATGCAAGGTTTGATGTTGTTAGTAATGAAATCGGTGTGAATTCAGATTTTTATAATTGCAAGTTTGGAATTTATATTTCAAACACATTCCAAAGCATTAATTTTAGACATAACATTGAAAATTGCGAATTCGATTATATTAATGATCCTTCAATATTTTTAGGAACAAGTGCTAAAAGTTTATCTGCCGCTATTTATGAAAACAATGGTTGTTTTGATTTAATAAAAAATAACCAATTTAGCAAAAACTTAATTACAATTATTCAAGATAATAATTATTCTGGAATATACACCATCAATTCGAGTAACTTCAATATTATTGATAATGATTTTTACAAATGGCAATATGGAATAATATCAAATAATTCAGGATATGGTGGTGGAAATATTGGTCCGGAAGAAAATCTGGGAAATAATTTCTATTATTGTCGAAAAGGAATAATTACAAGTCTTGATCAACATTTGTTGAAATCAAGATGCAGTGATTTTATTAACGAAGCACCAGGTGGAAGCAATCCCTATCTTATGAATTGGGATAATTTCGGAGATTTGGCGGATCAAGGAAGTTTGCCTTATACACCAGGCCCTTTAGGTACACCTTGGGTTTATAATGATAGATTTGCTGCTGGTCATGAATTTTACCCATATAATAGGAAACAAATACAATCATGGAATTTTGAATACAACTATTTTAGGCACGAAAAAGGATTAACAGAATCAGAACTTGTGTCACCTGTCATTCCTGATGTTGATGAAAGCGAAGAAGCCATTTTTGTACATAATACACTTATAAGGAAAAGTGAAAATTCCTGTCTGCCGATTTTGATGCAAGTAGAAATTAACCAAAAGGAAGCATTGTTGACAGACATGGAGGAATATTCTACAGCACTAAATGAACAATTAATTGAACTGAGAAACAGTCTTGATAACGGGAACACTCTATTGCTATTAGATGCAATCAATGGTAATATACCAGCAGGACAGTTAAAAAACCTTTTGATAGACAATTCTCCATTGTCCGACGAAGTAATATTGTTGTTGTTGGAGGTTTATCCGTTATCACATGGCAACTTTAAAAATGTGATGGAAAAAAACCTGCCTGTTTCTGATGAAATCCAAAAGGGATTTTTTGAAAAAATAAAAGAAATACCAGTCGGGATTGCAAACCAGTTGGTACAATTACAGGCAACAAACCAGAACCCTGTCACTGTTGCCAACTTAGAAAGACAAATTGAAACTGTTGATGGGATTATTTTGCTTATCAGATCTGATTTGATCCTTGATGCAGTAAAAAATCAGGATTTGCAAAAAGCAATTACATTGATTGAACAGAAGAGCGAAGCAAGTTTCTACAAACAGTTGCTGGCATCTATTTATTTGAGCATGCAGGATTATACAAATGCAGAAAATTGGCTTGATGAACTCTCAACAGATCCTCATTATTCACAGTGGATTGAATTGATTCAAGGGTTGATGAGCCTTGAGCAAAACGACCAATCAATATACATGTTGGATAATTCAACTGTGGATGAATTGTTTGATTTTTCTGAGGTACGTCCAACAGAGGAGGTTGCTGCCAGTGCAGAAGGTGTGTTATATCAATTGTTTGGATATGTGCCCGATATGATTATTCCCGAAGGGGTTTCAACCAGAAAAATGGAATTGACACAAAAACCTGAAGAGGTAAGAAATGGTGAAAATGCTTATTTGGGCGAAAACCATCCAAATCCTTTCAGCGAATACACCTATGTTCCATATTACATTCCAGAAGGGGAGCAGGGAATTCTGAAAATCCATTCTGCTGAAGGAGTGCTTATACAGCAGCATAATCTAAATAATGGAAAAAACGAATTGAAGATTGAAACAAAAAATTGGGAAAGCGGTGTTTATGTTTACACCTTAGAGGTCAATGATGTTGTTATTGAAAGCCAAAAGATGATTTTGATAAAACAATAAATATTAAATAATTAATAAAGTTCTTGCTTTATGCAGGGACTTTATTGTATTTTTATACCATGAAATTACAATTATTGATATTACTAATTATTCCTATATCAATCTTTTCACAGGAATGGAAGTCATTTGCTAATAATGAAAAAATTGATGGTGCGTATGTTTATAATTTTAATGATATAAACGATACATTGTTCATTGGTGGATCATTTCTTTTTTTTGGAGAAAGTGTTTGTAGATTTTCATTTTGTTGGGACAGTATTGATATTGATACACTTCCATTAATTGGAGAAAATGGATTAGGAATTGAAGGTGTTGTTTATTCCCAAGAAGATTATAAAAATATTTTATTTATTGGAGGAGCTTTTGATGAATTTGTAACAACAACTATTGAAAAAATATCTTTATGGAACGACACAAGTTGGCTTCCAGTTGGTTCAATCGGAAATCCAAGTGGATCAGTAAATTCGATGATTGAATACAATGGAATACTTTATATCGGAGGTGCTTTTTTTCATATCGGAACAGAAGATTACTCATGTTTGGTTGGTTGGGATGGGGACAACTGGATAGACATGAATGATGGATTTGGTGGCACAAGCTTTGGATTAAAAGATATGGTAATTTACAATAATGAACTTGTTGTGGGTGGAATGATTGGTATTAATGGTGGATTCCTTGAGTATATTGGTTCTTGGGACGGTATTGAATGGAAGGGTTTGGGTCTGGGAATGAGTGATATGGTCACTTCTCTAGTAGTTGATTCATTAAACAATTTTCTTTATGCCGGAGGCTCTTTTACAGTTGTAAACGAGACTATTCCAACAAATTTTATTGCCCGATGGGATGGTTACAAATGGGAAAGTGTCGGCGTTGGTTTTAATTCAGAGCCTAATGTTTTAGGTATGTACAGAAAAGAATTATATGCCGGTGGAACATTTCTTCAAAGTGGTTCAACCCCGTTGGGATACATAGCCCGTTGGGATGGTGAAAAATGGGATTCTCTGCAATGTGGAGTTGCCGGAGGTGCAGTTTTTGCCTTGCAAGAATACAAAGACGAACTGTATGTCGGAGGAATGTTTAACATGGCCGGAGGTGACACAGCAAAAGGAATAGCCAAATGGTACATGCCAGAAAACACCACCTGCGATTATTTGATGCCAAGGGTATTTTCCACAGCAGATGAATATTACCTTTATAGTGGATCAGTTGAAGTCCAGTTTTACAACAACAATGCCTATGCAAGTTCATGGGAATGGGATTTTGGAGATTTAGGAACAGCCAATGTCAAAGACCCTTCACATACTTTTACAGACACTGGATATTTTACTGTACAGGTTACTGTTACAGATGGTACATGTGTAAAAACTGCCACAAAAACCATACACATTGATTTCGACTCAGGCTCAAAGGAAATTGAAAACCTGAACTTTAAGGTGTTCCCAAATCCTAGCGAAAGCAACTTCACCGTGCAAATGGACTTGACACAAAACAAAAAATGCGAATTGAGAATAGCCGGGTTGAACGGACATATAAAAACAATAATTCCTGTTGAGTCAGAGGCAACCACCATCAAAACATGCTCATGGGCAAAGGGGACATATATCTGCAATTTGTTTGTAGATGGGAAGTTGGTAAAAAGTGAAAAACTGATTTTAAAATAAATAACGGTAATATTTCATAGCTATTACAATTATTAAGAACCAAGTTTTTTCTTGGTTCTTTTTTTGTGAAATATTTTGTTTCCCCCACAAAACATATTATTTTTATAACTGAAAATATAGTATTAACGACATAGCGTAAATATTGGTTTTTTGGTCACACCGCCAAATTAATTGATCCCGAAAAGCCATATAAGTTACGCCTCATTCTTGAGGTGTGTTCTTATATGATTAGTTTTGAGGGGTCGCCTGGCGGTGTGAACTTGAAATGAAAGTTGAGAATGCACCTCTCGTATTTATGCTATTAAAATAATAATAGTATGAACAGGATCAAGCACTTTAAAACAAAAATGTCAGAAGAAATTATTAGGGCATATCTGGGCATTGAAAAAATCAAACAAAATGATATTCAGGTATGGAAGGATTTTTTCTTCAGGTTTCCGGAATTGGAGGTCAATAATTCAGAGGATCATGATTTTGATTTGGACAGGTTTGCATTTACAGCAGCAATAATTGAGATTTCAATGGAAACAAATCAAAACTATCAACAAGTCGGAAAAAAGTTTCTTGTTGTTGACAATGATGAAATTACTTCACATTTGATAAGGGAATTTTTCAACCCCGAATATACTTCAGTTTTTTTAACCAAAAACGAAAAGGAAACCCTGCTCTTTTTGGAAAACAACAGGGTTGATATTGTATTGATTGAAGTATTCATGCTTGATGTTGACGGGTTTAAACTTATTGAAAAAATCAAAACAATGAACAAGGGGTTGCCAGTCATTGTACAGACCGTTTTCACCCTAAAACATGAAAAGGAAATGTGTTTTGCGGCTGGTTGCGATGGTTATATTGCAAAACCATATTTGAAAGAAGATTTTGTAAAAATAGTAGACTTTTGGTTGAAAAAACGACCGATAATAAATTCATTTCAACCGATAATATAATAAACCCTACCTCAGGATAAATCATCAAAACCTTACGAATTGCTATACGTTAAAAAATTGGTTCTAAGCCAAAAAACTAACAAAACTATGCAAACATTCCGTATTGATGATGATGTTCAAAAAACCATTGATCATCACATCCAAAATTGTAAAGGGTTTTCTTTTATTTCTTCATTTGAAAAATTGGACTTTCAGTCTGATGAAAAAACAAAGTACATCTGGTTGATGACAACCGGAACAACTTCTGTAATAAAAAATTTCATAAAGTCATTAATTGAAAAATACAGAAAATTACCGAAATACATTAATGAAAAAAACATAGTGAAAGCAGATCATTACTATGTTTTTCTAAAAATTATTGATTGATTTTTAATAAATCTGGAAAATATATTCTGTTTTACTGATTACTTTTTCATTTTTCTGCATCCTATTGTTAAGAAGGTCATAAAAAAAAAGCTTTCCTAAAATTTAACCAGTGATGAAAAAAAACGTAGAAAAGGAAGTGTTAAAAGGGAAAACTAAAGCCAGTTTTATGTCGACATTTATTGTTATGTGTGATTTTGTGGAAAAAGAACAGAGAGAAAGTTTTGTCCAATGTATTGAAAAAATTATGTTTGAGTTCAATTTGGAGCGGCAAAAATCAAATGTCATGACATTTTTCGGAAAAAATAACTTGACAAAACAAGAATATATTAAAAACTTGTACCATGAACTTGCTGAGTTTGATGAATATTTTCAGATTCAGGATTCTATGATAATTTACTATTATAGAAATGACGAATTGGACAAAGATATTGATTCAGTAGAGATAAAGCCCAGAGGGAGTAAAGGTTTGGTTTATTATAGACTGTTATATTAAGAATTGGGGTTATCTAGCATTTCACATCCTCCACCCCTCCAAACACTCCTCCCCAATCTCAAAAAGCCCAAAAACCAGCTTTTTTAGCCGGACTAAATTAGCCACATCCTCATAATTGTATTTCAATACCTGTTGTTTTTTGTAAGGGTTGCGCCAGTCCTCGGCTAGCTTGAAGATATTTGATTTGTACTGGTTCTGGGTGCGGTGTATATCGAACATGGCTTCAAGGTCTGAGAGTCGGTATGATGGCAAGCCGGGCATGATGTTGCGGAAAACTTTCAGAAGGTTTACACAGCGAAAATTGTTTTTAATGTCCAGTCCGGTGTTTTTTTCCAGCATTCCGATATCAGGACCGTAGAAATAGATATAACCGTCCACCGGTTCAAGCATGGCATGGATGTTTTCCATGGTCAGTGATTCATCATAGAGAAGAGTTACGTCAGTAACACAGTGGGCATATCCTACCAAAAATATTTCCTGGTTGAAAAACCATTCCAAGTCAATATACAGATCGGTCATAACGCTGATTTTTTTTGTTGGTGAATGTATAGAGCAAAAAAACAAAAAAAATACATATGGATAAGGGCGGTTAACTGCAATTAGCGGCAATTATCACCACTTAACAAAGTTAGCACAGGATAAGGGAAAGCGGCATTTTAAAGGGTTGTAATATTGTCAGAGAAAACAACAAATGATATGCTGAAAGTAAAAACAATATTGATCATTGCCCTTGTGATAATCACCCTTGGTATTGCATGGAAATATTATAAAAAATACCGTGACCAGGAGAAACTTAAAATCGGCGAAATTTCCCTTACTCCGCAAAAGGAAATCAAATCATTTGATGATCTTGTTTATGTATTTAAAAACGGACTCAAATTAAAGGGTTTTGTCCAGATCAGGAACTTTTCCGGTCAGGATTACAGTTTGAACCAGATCAGCATCGATTCATATTCACCGGAAACTGAAAAGCTCGTTGCAGAGCAGACAAATATTTTGCAATCAGACATTGTTTTAAAAGCAAAACAGTCCACCATCATCCCTCTGGAATACAATGTGGATATCATCAACGCTCTTTCGCTTTTCAAAGAAAGCAAGGTAATTCCGGCGGATTATACAGTCTGGAAAATAATCACACACCCGTTACAGGCATATAAGGATATACAATTGAGTAATCTAAAAATGAAACTCAAAGGTTTTATACAAGCCGAAGGGATCAACATGCCGGTGGACGAATTAAACTATTTGTATGGATAACAGTTATAAAGTACTTGGAAAAACCATCAGCCTGAAGCAGTACGCAGACATTCAGGATACCATTGATGCCATCGGCAGGATCATCAGGGACAACTATCCGGCTGTTGCTGATATTGCAGTAAGGGTAAAGGCAGATACAGCAGAGCAGACTTTCCGAAATATCTGGGAATACGTCAGAAAAAATGTCAGGTATCAGAATGACGAACCGGGCAAAGAACAGTTACGCCGTCCCCAGCGGACCATTTCGGATGGAAAAGGTGATTGTGATGATATGAGCATACTGATATCTTCCATTTTGGTAAACCTTGGTTATCACCATGAACTTGTCATTGCAGCATACAAAAGCAAGGACAAATGGCAGCATATCTACCCGGTGGCATACAGCAGCAACAAACAAAGGTATGTTATTGACTGCGTACCGGAAATCCCTTATTTCAACTACGAAGCATCTCCAATTAAAAATAAAATCGTTATAAGTATGAAACTAGAAGAACTGGGCTCCCTGTCTGACGCATTCGCCATCAGGGAACTGACCGAACCTTTCAATATCAATTCCTTGGAAGGTATCGCAAACGAATGCCAGCAGTTGCGGCTTTTGCAGGGACTGCTTGGCAATGTGGCCATTGTTGACGAACTGGAACAGTACGACACTGTTTTAAATGGCCGTGAACTTCAACAGAACATCATTTTGAACCAGCTTGTGGAAGCAAGAAAATCCCTTGCACAGGAGATCAACAACCCAACGGGCATGTCAGAGCTGAACGACAACAAAGTTGACCTTCAGCTTGTGGAAAACATCATCAATAATTTTCCCGATGATCAGGAGCGTGACCGTGCCATAAGTGAGGCCATTGCCAAACAGACCATGTACATGAACTTTTATAAGGCCATCCAGTATGGGCTTTCTGAAATTTCAGATGATCTTTCGGGAGAAAGGGATGATGACCTTTATTATCTCAAGATCATGAAAGAAGAAGGCCAGTTGGATGAAATCCTCAGCATGGATGATGATGACATGGAAGGTCTGGGCAAAAAGACCGGACTGTTTAAAAAGATAGGTAACAAGATCAAAAAAGGGGTGCAAAAGCTAAAAGAAAACCATCCGAAGCTTGCCAAAGTAGGTCATGCCATCAAAAAGTATAACCCTGCAACATTCGCAGCAAGAAAATCACTTGAACTGTTTATCCGTGCCAACACCTTCAATATGGCAGAGAAAATTGCCCTGGGCTATGCCACAGAGGATAAGGCAAAATCACTTGGATACACAAAAGAGGAATGGCAGAAATTTGTAGAGGGCAAGGACAAGGCAGAAACAACCTGGTATTCCCTTGGGGGCGACAAGGCTTATTTCAAAGAAATGATCAACAAAAGCAATGCAGCCAAAAAAGCCGGACTGGGAAATTCAGCCCTTGGCTCTGCCGTTCTTGCTGCCGTTACGAAAGTATTCGGGGCAGTGATCAACTTTTTCAAGAACCTGAAACTTAAAAGAAAGGACGGTACAGAGGTAAAAGATCCTACTGATACCAATATCCCGGAATATGACACCAAATCAACACCATCAACAAATTCAACAGATATGGAAACAGAAAATGAAAATACCAATATCGTGACCCATGAAAAGTCAGGGGTTACAACAGAGACCGTCACTGATGAAAGCGGCAACACCACCACAGTGTATAAAGACAAGGACGGAAACGAGATCAGCCGTTTTAAGGCATTCTTTTTGAAAAACAAGACCATGATCATTGTGGTGTCCATTGTCCTTGTTGTGGGCATCATCGGGATTGTGATCTGGAAAATACGCCAAAGGGCATTAAACGGACTTGGCGGTAATGGGATAACAAAAAGACAAGAAAACTTTGTCAAGCAACAGGGGCTGAACAACCGTGCATATTCTTCTCTGATCAGGGAAGAACTGGCAAAGGATGGCGTGGAGAATAATCAAAACAACCGAAGGGAATATTTCAAAAAGATATTCAGAGATACTTTCAGTCGTCCACTGACAGATAAACAGATTGCAGCAACACACAGACACAACCAGATGTACTATGAGGTACGCAAGCTTGCACTAGAAAAGGGCAGCGGTCCAAAGGCATGGAAAGATGCATGGGAAGAAGTCAAAAAAAAAAGGCGGGGCTAAACCGTAATAAAGTTGAAGGTATGAAAAAAGCAACAAAAAAATACAGTGTTGGCAGTGGCAAAAGCCAAAAGTCGACAGTCGGGAGAAAATCCGCCAGCCCATCTTCACAGCGTTTTCAAAAGATTACCGAAAGGGCAAAACAGATCAGGGCAAAGCATCCTAAGATGAAATGGAAAAATGCTATTAGTCAGGCTAGTCGGGAGATTTTTAAGAAGTAGCAAGTAACAAGTAGCAAGTAGCAAGACAAAAAAAACACAATAGGAAATTTGTAAAACTAAAAATAAAGAAAAATGAAAGATTTAAGCAATGAAGAAATTATCCTGAGTGGATTATCAGGAAATATCGAAGTCAACGCTGAGGCCAAAAAAGGCGCAGCACAGTTTTCAAAGCTTGGGGCAAGCATGTTCCGCAAGCAGATGATCGAGCGCATCCCCAACCTTCCGGCAGAGGTGCAAAAGCAGTTAAAAGATGACCGTGCCCAGATTTCAGACAAGGAATTCTTTGTCATCCGTGAACTCACCGGTACAAGTACCGATGTGATCAAGAAAAACGAAAAATCGGAACCCGGACTCAGAAACATCGACGATGCCGAACTGGCCGAGAACCAGTATTTTCTTTTATCGGCACTGTGCCTGCAATACCGCAGTGGCAATACAGGAAGGTTTGATGAGCTGTTCCCCGATTTTCTTGCCAATGCAGTTTTTACCTTCAAGATTGCCACCCGTGAGATCATGAGCAAAAATCCGGTTGATATGTTCCAGAACCCTGTTTATGGATATAATGTGAACAAGGATTTCGGTCTTCTGATCCTGAACAACCCCAAGCTGATCATCCCCAACAAAACACTTTCTTTCGAAATTGAGGATGCTCCCTCTGGCATGTCGGGCGAAGTGAAACTGAAGCTTATCGGAACTGAAGTAAAAATGTACTAAAAAAAAAAGGGTGTGGGGCTTGTCGCTGCCTTGATCATATCTTGCCGGCCACAGCCCTCATCTCCCTTGGGAATATTAACAATCAATAAAAAACACTGATCATGAACGCAGAACAGATCACCAACGCCATCAAATGTCTTGACAAAACATCAAGGCAGGACCTTTCAAAAAGGGTACGTTCAGATGCCAGCGCATGGAACGGCATCAACGGGATGGGAACCATGCCGGAGGATTTGCCAAAAGGAAAATTTCAGGGGCTGGTCAAATGTGACGAAAAACTTCTTTCGGGGGTGCAGGTCGTTGCCCGTCAGGGAGGCGATATAGCAAACCAGACCGTTACAGACAGCAAGGGGTTTTACTCCCTCGACCTAAACCCTGGAAAGTATGACATTGTCTTTGTCAATTCGGGATATTATGACACCTTGGTTGCCGGACAGACCGTCATCACAGAAAACCTTCTTACTCTCAATGGTGAAATGACCAAAATCCGCTAAGCCATGGACGCAGAATATATTTTCGGGACCATCATCAGCGCACTGCTATCGGTAAACGGGTTTTTCCTTAGGTCATTTGTTTCTTCGGTAAAAGAACTCAAAAAAGTGATCCAGGACCTTGCCATAGCAGTCAGGTTAAGCCAGCGTGACATCGAATACATCAACAAGGAACTTGATTCTCATTCAAGGACTCTTGAAAAGCACGACAATGAAATTGACCAGATAAAAAAACAGATTTAACATGTACCGGGATATTAAAATTCAGTTGGTTGAAAAAGAAATTGTTTCCAACCAACAGCAAGAAATAAAAGAAGCTCTGGACAAAGACTATCGCTATTTGGTAGGGATTGCCATTGCAGATGGCACATGCTCCGACCGCGCAGTTATTGAAACCGCCAAGGTCAAGGGCGTGGAATTTCTCCCGGAGGGCTTTGAGGCGGTGAACATCACCGCTTCAATAGCCGTACAGCCCAACCGCAGGTTTTTTACGCTTTTCAACGCAGTTGAAGTCAGCGGCGATGACCTTGTGATTTTGTTCCGTGACCTTGGATTTACAAACAACTACACCTTGAAAATTCAGGTTCTGCTTACAAACAATCCGCAGGAGGTAAAAAATGGTTTCAATAGTTAAAATTTACCGTGATGACCTTTTACCGGGCCAAAGCAAGTCTTTTGGATTTACTGTCAAGGGCTATAAAAAAGTCAGTGGGATTATACTCTGTGGCCAGGGTGAAGTTTCTCTGGTATTTGACAGAGATCATTCAGTTGTTGCAGATTCTTTTGATCTGAGTACATCAAAAGACGTTGAACCCGATAAAAGGACATGGTCAATTCAAAAACAGATCGAAGGGGATTTTGTCCGTGGGAGCATGACAAAAAAAGGCATAGCAGGAAGATTATCAATTTACTTAATTGTTGAATAAAATGGCAGAGCAGGGCGCACTTTTAAAACTGATGATAGAAAGCGAGATCCTTCAAAGAAAAGATCTCCGCTATATCATTACAAATGATCTGCATATCAATCCCCGTGAGATAAAAATCAGTCCGGACGAAATCTGTTTTATCACCTTTATCAAAATAAATGCAACATCTGATTTTATCTTTTCCATACGATCAGCTTCAGAGAGCCGGACAATAGAAAAAACCGTCACCACTGCTTTTACCTATGAAAACAACATCATCACCAGACATCCGGGGTCGGTAAAATTTGAGATGTCAAACACGGATGAATATGAGGTGTCGGCAGTAATAATAAAATTCATAAAATAGACATGCAGAACATTTTTGACATACACGATTACGATGAGCATTTTTTGGAACAGTTCACCGGACAGACCATTCCGATTTATGATCGTTGGAACATCCGTCCGCTTCAGAACGAGCAGAAAATCCTTGAATCCGGCACATCCGAAGAAGTGGACAAATTCATGAATTTTATCACAGAGCATGCACAAAAGGAATATCCTCACCCCATTGTAATTGTTGTGGGAAATGTTGAGAAAAACAACCCAATAAAGATGCTGACCTCGACCATGAAGTATTTTAAAATGAAATTTGACAAGTTCAAAGGTCATGATATCGGCTCTCCACTTCCCATGGGCTATGCACCAAACAACCAGCAGCCAAATCCCATGATGCCCATTCCGTTTTTGGGTTTGGGACAAAAAAATCCAACAGCCGGAGGTATGCAGGGAATTACTTACAATGAAATACAGGGTATCATTGACCGCAATGTAAGTGATGCAACCCGTTCCATCCGTGCAGAGTATGAAGAAAATTCTGCAAAAAGAGAAACAGAGTCCATCAAGCGGATTGCAGAGCTTGAACTGAAAATGGAGATGTACAAGCTTGATCTTCGGGCAAAAGAGATTGACGAAAAAGAGCGAAGGTTACAAGAGGAACTCGAAGGTCTGGAACAGAAAAAAGAAGAGGGACTGGGTACGGTAAAAGACTACACCAAAACCATTGCCGGGGGACTGCTTGAATTTGGAAAATTTGCCCTGGGCTTTGAATCTGTGAATGATGATGATAAAAAGGACAATAAAAAACCGGCAAAAGAAAAAACATCATCAACCTCAGAGAAACCCGAATTGGGATCAGGTTCAACCATTGATGATGATGGTTTTTCTAAGAAAACAGATAATCCAAAAACAAACACAAAAGAGGACAAAAACGAGGGATTTAAGCAGTTGAAGGAAATCATCAGCGAACTGGATGAAAACCAAAAAATGGCACTTCTTGAGATGCTCATGCCCGAAGAACCGGAGGAGGAAGATGAGGAAGACAGTTCCGATGAGAAGACACAACAACAAGCCACAAGCAAAAAAAAGAATACAAACAAAAAATCCAAAAAAGATGAAGAAGTACAATCTGACAATAACAATCAATGACGGAAACTCTGAATTGCAGAAAAGCATGTCATTGCAGGCAAACAATCCGCAGGAACTCTCCCAAAAGTTGAATGCCCTGAAGATACTCAATGAATCCATCTCGCATGATGATTTGATATCCACCGTTGAGATGATACAGGAAAAGCCCGATCTGATCCCTGTTGTCAAGGAAATGCTTGATGATGGCGAAAAACTCTCTGAAGGACAGATGATGATACGTCTTCCGAAATATGTAAGAAAAGTGTTGAAAGTCCTTAAATCATAGCCCATGCACCCCGCACTGATATCAACCGGAACCTACCTAAAAAAGAAGTACGATTCCATCCCGCCTGAAAGACGGCGCCGGACACGCAACATCATCATCATTGTTGTTTTGATTTTGATTTTCAAAAACAAGATCATTGACGGCATCCGTAGCATGTTCCACCGTGACATCAACAAGATAGATGTTGACACCGGCAATCTGTCATATGAAAAAGGGGAATATTACTCCATGTGTTCCACTCTTGAATCTGCCATGGACGGTACGGGAACTGATGAGGAAGCCATCAACTCCGTTTTTATGCGCATGCAATCGCAGGATGACTGGAACTTCCTTCAGAAAACCTTTGGGGTAAGAAAAAAAGACGGTGGGACATTTTATGCAGACATTACCGGAGACTTAAAGATGTGGTTGGGTGACGAACTGGACAGCTACGAGATGCAGGAGGTAAAGGATATTTTAATCGGTCAGGGAATAAACTATTAAAACCAACAGCCATGAACAAAAAGAAAAAAATCATTGCCATTATAATTGTTGCCATTATCGGGACAATTGTTTTCTGGAAACGGGCATGGATCAAAGAAAAGCTTGGAATGTCAGAAAAACCAGCAGAAACCACAGACAAACCAACAGATGACATTTCTCCCAGACCATCACCACCGGCGGTTATTACACCAAAAATTATTTACAAGAACTGTGACACATCGCCAATGAAACTGGGATGCAAAGGAGATAGAGTTAAAAAGGTACAGGAATCATTGAACAGAAATTTCAAGGCCGGATTGGTTGCCGATGGTTATTTTGGTCCGGCAACTGAAAAAGCCCTTGTCAATGCTGGTTACAAAAAAGAATTGGGGGTCTTTGATATTGTCAGGTTAATGTATTTAAAATCATAAAGAAATGTCAGCAAGATCAGAATACATAAAGAAATATACTCCGGCGGTTGTTCGTGCAGCAAGTGGAACAGGACTGTTTCCATCGCTTTTTATGGCACAGGCAATTTTGGAAAGTGGAAACGGCAAAAGCTCGCTTGCCAAAGATTACAACAACCATTTTGGGATCAAGGCAACCCCAAACTGGAAAGGAAAGGTTGTGAAAATGAGCACCCGCGAAGTTTTCAACGGAAAGGATGTTTACATCAAAGATGGTTTTCGTTGGTACAAAAATCCCATTGACAGTTTTAAAGACCGGGTGAAGTTCCTTCAGGAAAACCAGAGGTACAAAAAGCATGGGGTGTTTGACGCAAAAACCCCGGAAGAGCAGGCCGATGCCCTTCAACGTGCCGGGTATGCCACTGATCCGAATTACGCATCAATATTGAAATGGATGATCGGCACATATAATCTGAAGGAACTGGACGGAATGGCAGTTAAAAAAAAAGTCTGATCATAGCCATAGTTGTAATCACTTTAGGTATTGCATGGTATTTTAGAACAGATATTAAAAAATGGATAAACTCTTGAAAAATGAACCTCTTGATAAAAGCCATAGTAATTGTGATAATTGTTTATGCCGTGTTGGTATATTTTGATTTAAAAGCAGCAAAAAAGATATGAAAACGTACATTCTTACCATCATCATTGTTGTTGTGCTGATTTCGGTTGTTTTGGTCGGATACCGTAAAAAGGACCAGGTCAGCGGACTTGGAAAGACCGGGACAAAGGTACGTCCCCCGAAGCTCCGCATTGTTTACAGCAAAAAACTAAAACCGGCAGACCGGCAGAAAATAAGTTCCTCTGCAGATGCCTACCGATTGTTGAAAGATATTTGGAGCAAACAGATCGAGACACGCGAAGAAATGCTGGTTTTGCTGTTGGACCGTTCAAACAACGTCCTTGGATATCACCTTTTGAGTGTCGGCGGAATCACCGGAACAGTGGCCGACCTGCGGTTGCTTTTTTCCGTTGCCCTTGAATCCCTGGCAACCTCCGTTATCTTGAGCCACAACCACCCATCGGGCAACCTCTCACCCAGTGAGCAGGATACCACACTCACCCGAAAAATCAAAGAAGCCGGGGTTATAATGGATATTACTTTGCTTGATCACCTGATCATTACCAATGAGGGATATTATTCATTTGCGGATGAGGGGGTAATTTAAAACCTATGAAAAAGACAACAAACCATAGAACATGCTGTTTAAAAAGGATGTGGCCTTTGTTGTTTTTATTTTTCTTTTTTGTCGTCGTTTCGCTTGATTACTGCACTTTACAAAACCCCGAACCTGACCAGAAAAAAGACTTTCAGGATTCATCTCTTGTTATTTTTTATCCGGAATTGATTTCGGAGAAAAATTCGAATGAATCGGAAATGTATGTTGTTTCGGAGGAGGTTAGGGAGAGATTGGTTTGGGGGTGGTGGGTTGGGGTTTGGATGTTGTTGGTTTGTATTGCGATAATGATATTGGTCCTTTTAAGATTATTCAATAGGTTTTAAATATGAAACCTTTTAAAATGGATGGTCAATAAATTGCAATTAGAGAGAAAATCAAAAATATATAATTGAAAAAAATATGGGATTAAGCATAATAAATCTGTATTTTTTTGCTTGAAAACCAATTTATTGTTTATTTTTGGGATTGAAATAATCAAAATGAAAAAACTGGTAAGTATGTAAATAGAGACGTGTTTATGATGGTATAGATAAGTTGGCAATAAGGCTCAGAGATTACACCATTATAACAATAATAACAATATAAAAATGGAAAAATCACCAATAGATGAATTGTTTAATGATCTTTATGGTTATTATCCTAATAAAGCTGGTCAAGCATATGAGATGTTAGTCTCAGCTGCATTTAAGCTACTTTTAGATACAGATATAGAATATGACCAAAGAATGAGAGGAGAGTACAGTAATACTGTTTATCAGCTCGATGGTCTTATTAAAGATTCTGATGAGCAAAATATGATAGAAGCAAAAGATTATACTATTGATGATAGAAAAGTTGGTAGAGGTGATTTACAAAAATTACAAGGAGCATTGTCTGATTTACCAATAAATAGTGGGATTTTCGCATCTGCTACTGGGTTTACAAAACCTGCGTCAAAATATGCAGATAGTTCAGATAAAAATCCGATGAATAAAAATATTGACTTGTTTGATATTAGACCATCGACAGTTGAAGATGAAAAAGGTAGAATAAAAAAAATAGTTATTAATATGTCAATGCATATTGCTAATTATGAGAATGGGAAATACCAACCAATTTGGACAAAAAATGGCAAAGCACAATTAATAACTGATGGCTACGAAAACAAACAAGTAGAAATGAGATTAGAGCATTTTTTTGATAAAGAAGGGAATATTGTTTTAACACTTCATGATTTAACAAGTAAATATGCTCCCGGTACGACATGGGAAGAAGGGTATGTTGCAAAGGGTTGTTGGATAATTAATGCTTATATGAAGATTGAAGAAAAGTTCTATGAAATGAAAGGACTATATTATGAGATTTCAGATTTAATAGGGAAGCAAGAAATTGTAATAGAAGGTGGAGGAAAACCTTGCATCTATATAAAATCCCATACAGGTGAGATTAATAAGTTGATTACTGATAAAGACTTGAAAAAAGTAAAGTTTAACAATGGTAAAATAATATAGTACAAATGGCTAAAATGAAATTAATAACAAGAAATTACTTTTAACAACGAAAACATTACTGGCAACAAAATGAAAGTAGAAATATTAGATTTTAAAATTCCCGAAGATAGAACTTGGCTTTTATGCAAGGGAAATCTTTTAGAGTATTTGGAAGAATTGAAGGAAGAATTTTACGATTTTGCAATCCAACGAAAAATTGTAAAAAACCAGTATCTAAATACTTTGCTTGAAACTATAATTCATAAAGACCCTATTCCATTAATTACTCTTACCTACAAACAAGATAGTATTAAACTTGTAAGAAATTCGGAAATAATAATTAACCTTTCTCAAGTTGAAATTTTAGATGGACTGCAAAGAACATTTAGATTGTGGTCATATCTCAAGGCATATGAGATTATTACAAAGTATAAATTGAATTCCCCTTCTGATTTTGCGAAAAAATTAAAAGAAAAGTATCCAATAATTTTTGAAACTGGTGTTATTTCACTTGGTCAGATTCGTAAAAGTTGGGGAAGCAATCAATATAAAGAGATTGAAAATTATTATAAAAATTACGATGTATATTTTTCCATTTGGGTAAATCTAAATGACAAAAAAATCATTGAAAAAATGTTGTTACTAAATGCGGGACAAAAATCTGTATCCAAGACGCATCAATTTGAACTTCTTTTCTTGCACATTTGGGATGACTTGCAAGCTGACCAAAATTTTATGACAAAAATAGGGGTTCAACTATTCAGAGAAAAAGAAGCTGAAACTAATAAAATTAAAACTGGGAATCGTGAAGTTGGTCAGTTTGTTTTTTCTTCCGTTGTTGTTTCTCTTCTTTCTTATCTTGAAGGCTCACCTCAAAGAGTTAGTACTGATGATTTATTTCCTCCTGACCAATCAAAAATTAATGATTCTGATGACGCAGAACTCTACAAAAATGTTTTTGATAAAGTATTCATAAAGGATTTTCTTAAGCATTTAAAGGAGATTGATGCGGCAATTTGTAAAGAAGAACCGTCTCAAGGAATTTCTTGGTTTGTTAAAGACACAACATTGTCGGGTGTTTTAGCAGCAGTAGGTAAATACACTCCATTATCAAATGAATTATCTCAAGAACAAATTCGACAAAAATCGGATGAAAGTTTTAAGGGACTAAAAGAGAAAATAACAACTATAGGTTTTAATTTACAATCTTTTCAAAATCAATACAATAATCTGTCAAGCCGTTCAGTAAATATTGGAAATTTTATTAGAAAGGTTGTAATGAATTATACTTTTGACCTACTCTCGAATAACAAACCCCAAAATTGGGAGTACTATTTTAATGCCGCTAAAAAGCACGATGAATTATGAAAGGAAGAAAAATAATAAATGAGTTTTTTAAATTGGTGCATCAAAAATATGCATTAGGCATTCCGAATTTCAATGATGATGTTGATGGAGGCTTATATTCCTTTGATGAAATAATTGATGAATTTAAAACAAGACCAAATTTTGTAGATCTAGAAAGTGTTAAGTATCTCATTGAAATTTTTAAAGAAGGTTCTTTTAATCCTGATTTTCTATCCGACCACTTAACTCCATTTAAAAAAATTGAACTTGTTGATTTTTCAGATCCAGTATTTAAAAAGCGTAATAGAGCATTTTATTTTTACGATAATAACTTTGGCTATTTCTCTTTTAAAAAAACTTTTGAAGAAAACCATTTGACATCACATTTTAATCGTCAAGGTGCAGCAATTTCGAATATTCAGCAGTTTGTTTCTTCTTGCATCGCTTTAAATCAAAGACAAAAAATTGAGGAAATGCTCAATTCAATTAAAGAAAGGAGAAAAGATGTTGGACTTCTTCTTCAAAAGCAAAACCACAGACGCGAATCAATCTACATTTACTCATTTACCTATTTCTGTTATTTATGCAATGGAGGCGTTGTCGAAATAAGCGATAAGCTGAAATACACAACCAGTTCTGCATATTTTCCAATATTCAATCAAGGAAATAATTATAATCAATTCTTTGAAGTGTATGACGTTATAAACGAAGTGAATCAATCAAAGGATATAATATCCCGTTTTCTTAAAGTTTATCACATACTTGAATATCTCTCTTATAGAGTAAAGTTAGTAGATATTGAAGTTAAAGCAAGAGAGCGAAAAACATTTATCAGAGAGATTACTTCATTAAAAAAAGACAATGAAGAATCATACATTATTGACTGTTTTAAGAAAGCATTTATTGCAGACATTCCGTCATTAAGGACTAATTTAAGATTTACAAATCCCCTCAAACAATATATTGAAAAGCAGTTTGGAATTTCTTCATCAACATTTAATTCTCAAGAATATATACCGAAATTGATTTACCGATTGAGAAACAGTATTGTTCACAATAAAGAAAGTGAGTTTCATATTACGGTGTCTAATCCTGAAGAGTACAAACCTATGATTTCGCTGATGCAAAGAATGATTTCTAATCTGGAAAGAATATTTTACAACAGAATGAATATACCACAACCTGAAATTAGTTATGGCTCTTCAGTAATTCAGCTATATTAAAATGTATGAAAACATTGACAATTACAGATTGGTAGAAAGAGTAGCATGAACACATTGGATTATATACTTAAACTTTTTAAGGATTATCAACAGTAGAAGAATTTTGATTTTAAAAATGGTGACATAGTAATTTTCACATCTGACAAATACAAAAATATTGAAGGTGAAATAATTACTGTTTATCCTGATCAATCTTTAAGAAAATTTAAAAGAAAACCCAACTATTGTAGAAAAAGCAAAGGGAATAAAAGATGAACCACCAATTTTTTTTTCTCTTCTAATAAATTGTCTTTTAATTTAAAACGTATTAAGATTTAAATTATAGATTAGATATATTTGTTAAAATATAAAAACATTTCAATATGAATTTCTTAAAATACAAAAACAATCTAAAATCAACAGAAGATGAAATTGATGAATTTCGAATTTTTTTTAAAACTTATTTAATTAAAATATCAGATAGAAAAAAAACTTTAGAAAATTTGTTTTTTTTTAAGGAGAAGTACTATAGTTTAAGTAAAAGAAAATTAGTTGATTTGATTGATAAAGAAAAAACAAAAATTGATATAGAAGCTGAGGATTTTTTAAATAAGAACTTTCATCTTGATCTATTAAATAAATTTAAGAAAGGTGCTGAAGAAAAAAATGAGAAAGTTAAAAGAAATTATGATGAAAATTTATTAATTTCTTTAGCACAAATTACTCTTGAGAGTTTTTATAAAACATCTGAAATTGAGAAAAAAAATACATCTTTTAAATATGAATTTTTCAAATACATATTTGATTGTTTGAATAATTATGGATTACATGAAAGAATATTTAAGAGAGATATAAACATATATGGTAGGTTCAACATAATTGTATATTATAATCAAAAACAAGCTATTGAAAAATTACTAATTTCAATGAAATATCTAAAGGATAATATTATTACAGCTTGGGAAAATAAAATTGATGTTGTTATTGATGGATTGAAGATTAAACACAATGATATTAATAGAATTAAAGTGACTTTTACTACTTTAAAAGATGAAGAAATATTTCTATTCGCATTAAAACATTGCTTTGTTTGGAATAAAATAGCAAAAGATACTGGGAACTTTATTAACTGTTGCACAGATATTACAGATAAAATAATTAGAAATCCAGATTTAATTATTCTTCGAAAAAAAGAAGCAGATAATAAATTAGTACAAATTTCATACATTCATATCAATCGGATTAATGAGTTAAAAGAAATAAACAACTTTAAAAATAAAAAATTTGATTTAGGAAAACTGATTCAATTATGTGAAGAATTGAATATTGCTTATGAAAATAATTCATATTTCACTGTGAGTCTGCTTGGAAGGACATTAATTGACCATGTACCTTCAATTTTTAATTGTACTAATTTTAATGAGTATGCAAATAACTGCAAGGCATCAAGTATCAAAAAATCAATGCTTAATTTACAAAATTCCTTAAGGAATATCTCAGATTATCATATCCATAGTCAAGCGCAACAGGTTGAAACAATACCAAATAATAATACAGTTAACTTTTCTAATGATTTGGATGTCCTTCTTGCTGAAATTATTAAAAATGTTAGGGAAAATATCTCTAAATAAAACAATTAAAGTAAATTTATTAAAAAAGATATTTTATTTAAATTAATCAAATGATATTATGTGTGCTTTCGATCGTAAAATAAAAATTGCTTATGAAAAGAATTCAGGCCTAATAATTAACGCAGATGAAATTTTTAATAAAAAAACCGATGGATTTGAAATACGAAAACTTTTCCATTATAAACAATTAAATTATTATTGTTGTGAGTGTAATCAAGAACTTAATATTTCTGGTAGTAAGTACGATAGATTACATTTTAAGCATAAACCTAAACATGAAACTTGTTTATTGTCAACTGGAGTGTTAAATCAGAGTGATTTCGATGGCTTTATTAATATTCTAAAAGCTAAAGAAAGTGATAGACATAAAGACTTAAAAAAGAAAATTGGCAAATTATTATTAGATGTAGAAGGAATTGATAAGAGTACTGTTTGTATAGACAATAAATTCATTATTAGAGGAAATGAAAAAAGGAAACCAGATGTATATTGCAAATATTTTGATAAAGAAATAGTTTTTGAAATTCAATTGTCTGACCTATCTTTAGGTTACATTCTTAACAGATACGAGTTTTACAAAAAAAATGGTATTTATTTAATATGGATTCTTGATAATTTCAATATTAAAAATCCAGGAACGCTAGAACGTGATATTAAATATTTAGCAAAACATCAGAATTTCTTTAAACTTGATGAAAACTCTGATGATTTTAAATTAATCTGTGATTACAAATTTTGCTTTTTAAAAGATGGAATAATTCAATCAAAATGGACTGAAAAATCCGTTGGGTTAAATCAATTCTTTTTTGACAATATAGATTTTCAAATTTTTTACTATAATTTTTCCGAATTTAAAAACAAATTGGAAATAGAAAAGAAAAAACAGGAATTTGAAAAAAAAGTTCAGGAAAAAGAGCTTAAACTTAAAATTAGCAATGAAAAAGTTGATACACTTGTTTATTGTATAAAAAATCTTAAACAAAATGGATGTCAGGATTATTCACATTTGTTAGAGGAATTTTGTTTATTAAGCATATTTGAAATCAGGCTAATTAATGAGAAAATGAAATTAAAAGAGCTAGTGAAAAGTAAGCCTGCGATTTCATTATGGGTTATTAGGGCTAATCAAAATGATGCTGCATTTTTAGAATTTATTATTAGCAATCCTTTTTTAGAGTTTGATATTAATATGGTAGATAATTTTGGTAAAACTGCTTTTCAAGAGGTTTTGGAGAATAAAAAATTGCCAAAGCACAGAATAATAAAAGCATTGCTAAAACGAGGATATAAACTGACAAAGGAAGATGTGAAAAATTATTTGGGCATATTTGAAAAGGATAATGATAAATATGATTTGGTTTTATTTTTAGTTTGTTCAAGATTAAAAAATAAAGCATTAATAGATGAAGTGTTTTTACATTGCCAATGTATTTTTATTTTAGAATCAATTATAAATAAAGAAATTGTTGGTTTTAAGTATAAACAAAATGATTGGCTGGCGTTTATTATCAATGCTTTAATAAATTATAAAGAATATTGGAATTACATTGAAGATACTTTAAAAAAAACTAAATTATGGGAAATAATAAGAGAATTGGATAGAAAGAAATCATTCGAAGATAAAATTGTTAATTATTACAGAGAAGTGCCCTTGCAGAAGCTTGAATTTAATGCTTTATATGAAGATTTATATTTTGAAATTGATGATTGTTAAGGAGTGCTTAAATAAACTATTTCTGTTTATTAAAAATATTAACGATTGCAAAAAACTCTTGTTTATTTCTTATAGCAATACTTTCAATACTGCCATCAATAAGCTGAACCATATTTCCTTCCTTACTGATATATTTACTGATATAATTTAAATTAATTGTTACTGATTTGTGAATTCTGAAAAATTTATTTTCCGGTAATAGTTCCTCAATTTCTTTCAGAGATTTTGACACAAACATTTCTTTTCCGTTTAAAAAATAAATATTTGTGTAGCTGCCATCAGCCTTGCATTTAATAATATCATTTACATTTATAAAATCATAACCGTTCATAGATGGAAGTGCAATTTTTGAAAAATCACCAGTATTGCTTTTAATATTTTCTAAAAGCAATTCTAGCTTCTTTTGATTAAGCAACAAATTTTTTTTCTTGATCATTTTTGAAATGGCTTCTTTAAAATCATCTAAACTAATTGGCTTTTCTAAATAATCAAGTGCCGAATATTTTATTGCTTTTATTGCAAAATCGTTATGTGCTGTAGTAAAAATCACTTCAAAATCATAATTTGAAAATCTACTGAATAAATCAAAACCGCTTTCATTTGTTGGTTCTAATATTATATCCAGAAAAACTAAATCAGGCTGTTTCATTTTTATAAGATTTACAGCATCATCAATATTTGTAGCTGATCCAACAATTTCAATACTGTCACAATATTTTTTTGAAATATTGGTAATTGCTCTTATTCCTTCTGGCTCATCATCAATAATTATGGCTTTTATTTTCATTTTATTGGGAATTTAATAATTATTCTTGTGCCTACGGGAGATTTCTCACTATCGTACAAATCAATTATTTCTAATTCAATATTTAAATGCTCCTTTGACAGGCTTTTAGAATTAATAAGCTCGATTCTTTCCTTTGTAATTCCAATTCCTTTAGAAACATGAGTTTCTCCGTTTGTCTTTTTATTCTCCAGTGATTTTAATCTTCCTATTCCGTTGTCTTCAATTATGCAATGGATGAATTTTTCTGACAATTTAAAATGTAGTAATAAATGGCCTTGATCCGTTTTTTTTAAAAGACCATGCTTTATTGCATTTTCAACAAAAGGCTGAATAATCATCGGAGGTATATGAAATAAATCCTCACTGATTTCATTTTCAATAATAATTTCCGAGTCAAATTTGTTTTGAAACCGTAGTTTTTCCAAATCAATATAAAATCTCAAAAATTCAATTTCTTCATGTAATGGGATATTCTGTTTTGATGAGTTATCAAGTGAGACTCTAACAATTTTGGCAAATTTATTGAGATAATTTAAAGCTTCTTCAGTTTTATTATCAAGCACCAAGCTTTGAACAGAGTTCAAGGAATTAAAAATAAAATGTGGATTCATTTGAGATTGTAAAGCTTTCAATTCAAGTTCAGCAATTTTTTTAAGGGCAATAGTTTTTTTCGCTTCCCTTTTTTTAATGGAATTTACCCGATAAAAAAACAGTAAACTTATCAAACATAAAATAAAAAATCCAAGTAATCCTTTAAACCAAAGTGCTTGCCAATATGGTGTAAGAATAGTAAATCTATATTCTATTATTTCACTAGTTTTTCCTGATGAATTAAAAGCTTGTACTTTAAAACAATAATTGCCAGAAGGCAAATTAGAATATGTTACTCGATTATTTTTACTAGAAAACCATTTGTTTTCGAATCCTTCAAGCATCCATTTGTATTCAATTTCACTATTTGACGAATTAATCCCAATAAACTCAAAAGTCAAATGATTTTTGTCGAATGGCAATTCCAATTTGTATGGCATTAAATTCCAAGGATTAATACTGTCAGAATATTCTTTGAAATCTGTTTGATCATAAAACAAATAAAGCCCTTTAAATAAAATATTTGGGTTGAAACCATCTTCAACAATTTTATTTTTATCATAAATAACTACCTGGCTATTTTCTATAAACCACAATCTGTTAATGTTATCTAAGGCTAAACAATTTTGGGCAATACTGAATTTTTTAAATTCTGAATTTAACCCTGCAATTTTTTTAAAGATCATTTTACCCTGTTTTTCATTTCCTTTAAACAGTCCGTTATCAGTCATTGCCCAAACAGAGTTATTATTATCAAAATATAAATCAAAAACTAAGTTATCACTTGTTTTTTCAGAAATAGGAAGATAAAAAAAAGATTTGCCGTCATATTTTATTAATCCGTTGCCATAAGACCCAATCCAGATATCTTTATTTTTATCCTTTGCAAGAGCATAAGAATAGTCAAATTTTAAACCCATTTTGGAATTGACATGAATAAATGTGTCATTTTTAAAAATATTTGGTCCGCTTTCAGTGGCAATCCATAAATCTCCGTTTTTATCTTCAATCATTTCAAAAGGATTAAAACCGGTAAGACCATCTTTTGAATTGTAACCTTTTCTTTTCAAGCCAGATAAACGGTATAAAATTCCCGGTGCACCAAACCATAACTTGTCATCTTTATCTTTAAAAAGAGAATAAGCCTGATCAAACATTACAGTTTTAAATTTATTTTTGAAAAAATATCCATAATAACTGTTGGAAGAAAACCAAACCGAATCATTTTTTACAACAATGCTATTAACTTTATTGTTTTTGAAAATAGGGCTTTCAACAATCACTTTTATTGAATCATAAAACATTGCAATACCTTTTTCAGAGCCAATCCATATATTTCCATTATTATCATTTTGGATGCATGAAACTTTATTACCAATAAAAAAATCGTTTTTCAAAAAAGTGAATGGTTGAATTTGTAGTTTATACAAACCATTTTCGGGAGTACCAACCCATATTATTTGCTCATTGTCAATAAATACAATATTTACAGTGCCAAAAGACGTATTTGAATTTGTTTTTATTTCTTCAAAATTTCCGTTTTTAAATAAATGTAGCCCTGTTAATGTTCCAATAATTATTTCTTTTTTTGAGTTAATAGCCATCGAAATAATATAGTTTTCTCTGTAATTATCGCTGATAATGTATTTTAAAATGCTATCCTTTTCCAAGCAACATAAACCTTTGGACATGCCAATCCATAGTTTGTTGTCATTAGAAATACACATTTTATCAGTAAATGCATTAAACAATCCTTGTTTAGAAGTAAAGTTTGTTATTTTACCCTGGTTAATATTTGAAATTCCACCTGCCAAAGCAACAAAATAATTGTCTTTCGAGAATTCAATAACCTGACGAGCATTATCATTGAAAAGACCTGTGTTTTTTGTAAAAGTTTTTATTTTATTTCCGATAATGCAATGCAAACTTACCGGTGTAGAAATCCAAACGTTATTTTTTGAATCAAAATAAATATCTGCAATATAGGGAGATAAAAGAGAATCGTTTAAAGAATATTTAGTAAAGGATTTTCCATTAAAAATAACAATGCCATGACTTGTGCCAATCCAGATATTTTGATTTTTATCCTCAGCAATGCAAGTAATTTCATTGGCAGGCAGTCCATTTTTTTTCGAATAATTTGAAAAACTTTTTCCATCGAATTTTGAAACACCACCGGCATAAGTTCCAATCCACAAAAAACCTCTACTATCCTGAAAGATACTTGTTATGTTGTTTTGAGGCAAACCATCATTTACTGTAAACTGTGTTTGTTGATAGGTTTGAGCTTCAATAAAACCTCTGAAAAGAATTAGTAAAATAAAAAGCTTTATTGAAATATGATTTGACATTAATTGTTTATTGATAATGTTTCAAATGTAGTGTTTTTTATGAAAAAAACAGGAAGTGTTTGGAACAGGAATTTGATTTTTTTTCAGTAACAAATACCCAATGAAACAATTAGTAAATATTAGACGAAGGATCAAAAGATGTTAGCAAGGGTAAATCATCTTTTAAATCAATTGAACCGTTTTGATATACTCTTATTTCAGAACGTTTTGAATCATCCTTCTTGCTTGAAAGTTCAATAAAAAGTGGACGTATAGTATTTAAAATGTTTATTGGAAATTTTAATTTTATTTGTTCTATTTCTTCTTTTCCTTGTATTTCAGTTCCATCGACTAACACAAAAATAATATCACAAATCATATTTATTCAAGTTAATAATTATTTCAAATAGAATTATTTTATCTGAGAATATAAGTAACAAAAATTAAGCCATCGTTTTAGATGGCTTTTATTTACTTATTTATTTCGGCTGATTTAATTGGTGTCCCCTCAACTGTGTATCTTGTTATAGAAAACAAAACACAATAATAGCTGCTGTAATAAATAACACCGTCAATCAATGCATCATATCCTACTCCGGCATTTTCTATCGCTTTGTCAATTGCTCCTTTAATTGAGCTTGCCTTACCTGTTGTACGAGGAACATCTTTTTTAACATCTATGGTTACATTTTTTGAACTTAGAATAGTAAAATCCAAAAATCTAGCAGAACAACTTGAAAATAAAACCAAAAAAGACAAAAGGCTAAAAACTACAATCGATTTTTTCATTTTTTTCATTTTTTAGTTTTCAGTAATTTTAAAGAACTTTGCAACTTGTTTATAATCATTTAAGTCAAGGTTTTCAGGGATTGATGATTTTGTACTGCCATCAATGGTGACAACCTTGAATAATTTATCGCCGGGGTTTGCACCAAGGGTTAAATCAGAATCATACACCCATATCCATACGCTTCCTGTTTGGATTTCCTGAAAAGTAGTAGTGTGATATGTTTCAGAGGTCCATTCCGTGTAGGGCAAAGCATACCACCATGAGCCGGTTGAATGTTTCATATAAACGAGAACCGCCCCATTGTTAATGATATCATCTGTTATAAAAGGTGAATCTAATGTCACATAGTGTGAAGCATCAATAATTCCCCAGTTTGCAGTTGTTACAGTAAATGTGTAACTGTGTACATTGGCATTACCAGCAGGTCCTTGAACACCTTGAATTCCTTGATTTCCCTGTTCTCCTTGAGGTCCTTCTGGTCCCATTGGTCCTTCTTTTTGGCAAGCAGAAAAGCAAATTCCGATAATAAAAAAAATGGCAATTGTTAAATTTTTCATAAATCAAATTTTTAATGGTTAATAATATAAATCAAATTACGTCAATCAAATTTTGAAAATCTTGATGAGTTTATGACCGTATCTAAATTGGAAATAATCGTTATTGATTTGTTTTTAATCGTAAAATTTCTGAAGAAGAAATTCAAATACAAAAAATAATAGTAACTCAGATAAACCAATTGGATATTAATTTTTTACAAAAAAAATACAGATAACATTTATTTTTTTTAAGAGTCCTGTATATTTATTTTGATTCCTTGTTTTTGTAATTTTTTTGACTTATTATTGCATAGGCTAATTATTCAAAATTTAAAAACATGAAAACAAAAATTATTCTTGTATTATTTTTCGTACTTTCTTTTTTATTATTGAAAAGTCAAACACCTATTGATGTTGCTGAATCAACTTTAAAAGTTGGCACTATGGGTGAAGAAGTATTCTATTACGGATTTGCTGAAGGCGATCAACTTATATTTAATTTTGAAGAAGTTAATGGGAAAGAATTAAAAGAAGTTGAAATCTTAGAACTTCCTTCTTCATCAAAATTTATGGATTATAAAACAAAAAAAATTGAAAATAAAACTTTAACTGTTAATAGAACTGGAATTTATAAATTTAGGCTATCAAATTCAGCTTTAAGTGGACGAGTTTGTAAATATAAAATTCAAAGGATTCCAGCTTCTGATGAAACAAAAAATTTTAATACTAGCGTTTTCTGGAAAACTGTACATGACACCACATATTCTGACGTACAGGAAAAATATCTTATAAAAACAGATACTTTATATTCAGATTTTTATAATAGTACACCTCAAATTTCATCTCAAAATGCAGTAAACGGAAATTATAATTATATTGTAGTTGATTTTCCTATTCCGGATAATACTGTTTCTTGGAGTTTTTATATTTGTACAGGTAGTGAAGGAAAAAAGGAATTAGAAAGAGCAAAAAAGGAATTTATGGATAAAGCAACTTCGATTGCTTCAAAAATCCCAGGGTATGGACCAATGGCAGCGCTTGCTTTAACAGGTGTGAGTTATATTAACAAAGTTCAAGGTGAAGATAATGTAAAATACTGGTTTATACCTGATGCAAATAATGTAAATGCATTTAAAAGCGGATTGGAATTCAAAACATTTAAATCTGGAGATGTTATCAATGAAGCTTCCCAGATGAAGAATCCTCTTAAAGGAAAAGTTTATCTTGCATTAAAAAATGATAATACATTTGAACCGATTACTGTTTCAATTATAGCAACAGCTGTTATTGTTAACGAGCAGTGGGGAACAAGAACTGTAAAAAAAATGAATGTGAATTCTTATAACGTGCCTTATCTTAAATAGTACTGATTCATATGTTTAAAAGGTAAGTTATTTTATTTTATGGAATTAAATAGCCCGTTTTCTTTTTTTTAGAAAAGACAGATCTTTGGCAGAAAAAGTTAATTGATAATTATTATGATTATTTTTCGTCAAAGGGTATTGATTGATGAGAAAAAGTAAATATTCAGATGAAAAGAATATATATTTATCGGTTAATCTTTAAATTTTCAATCATTTAAAATAAATAGTATATTAAGTTACCTAAATTTATTGTAATTATGGAATCTACTTTTAAAATTTCTAAAGAACTCGAAGAATCCATCAAAACAGCTAAAACTGTTTTAGATGAACTTGAAATAAATTTCACTACTTCATTTTTAAATTTAAATTGTGTGTTTATATTTGAATATAATAATGAACTTGAATATGATAAAATATTTCAAGAGTTGTCAAATAAAGGGTTAAGATTTAATTCATTAGAATAGGAGATATGTACATGACAAAAAGTTTACTTGGTTTACAAAATAAAGCGAAAAAATATAAAGTTCATATAATAGTAGAATATATGGTTAAGTCGCACACATACCAATATTAATTCAAATATAGTCATTGTCTATAACTCATAAAAAAGTAATTTTAAAATGCATTTATTTCTATAGAATAATGCTGATTACAGCATAATAAATTGCTTTCCATGGAAGCGTCTGAGGGGGGTAATTTTTTGTTTATAAACAATATTTACAAAAACCCCAACCTCTCCTTAATCTCCCTGATCCGTTTCTCCTTGGTCAGCTGCTCAATATTTCCCAAAGGATTAAGTCCTCTTTTCCTACGATAAATTATATTCTGCCTACACCGGTGGCCGCAAGCATATGAATTGTATTTATGCGATTCATACGGTTTGCCGCAGGAGCAGCATACCTTCAGGTATTTGGTCCTGGAAATCTTTTTCTCGATTTTTTCACCGGCTAAGGCAGTTTGGTAGGATCTGGTCTGTTCAACCAACTTAACTCCGATTGTGTTTTTTTCGTAAAGTTCCTCCAAGGGGATAAATTTTGTTTTTGTCATGGCTTTTTTTTCTTATAAAAGTACAAAAGCCCGAAAATATGCTTTCCGCTAAAAGTGCTTAACCCATGTTAAGTGTGCTTAATTGCCACTAAATTTTTTAACAATCGGCTCAGAATTAATTTTGTATAAGTTCGGATTATTCTGCGTATTTTTTTCGCTTAAATTTGGTTTAATGGTGGTATTAATTTGGTTTAAATTGGGTATTAAAATGAAATGAACAAGGATTCAAAGAAATGCCCATTTTACTCATAATTGCTGTGTATTTATTCACAGTGAAAATATATATTTTTGTGTATAAAGAATTACTATAATAATATACAACCCACCGCATAACCCGCCTTATTTGTTTTATGAGTGTTTTGGCTATGTGCAGCAATATTGTCTTGTGTATGGACAGCGGTGAGTAGGCAAAATTTGTTTTTGGCGTATTTTGAAAAATATTCGCTCCGGGAAGAAAAACCCCGAGGTCTGGGTGCGGGGTTGTAAGGTTCGGGTGCAATACGGTGCTGACCAAAGGTCAGCATCAAACCTCCTGTCAAAGACAGTGGTCTGAATTTCTTCCCGGAAAAAAAAACAGAAAAACGCAACCGTTTAAAACGGTGCGTCCTCTGTAACGTGTGAGAATTCAAGGATATAATCAGCGGCTTTCTGTGCCTGTGATGATGCCTGCACAACAAATTGTTTGTCGTTTTTCATAACAGACAGCCAACTGTCAATATAAGCCACATTATTGGTTATTTGGGTTTCATAGCCAAGATAGGCACAAAGGAAAGCCGCACCTAGCTCGGCAATAATTTCTTCAAAACTGATTTCTTTTTTGGTCTGTCTATTTGTTATTGGCCTGTTCAACCTTGATGGGTGTCCACTCCAGTGCAAAACTTCATGCCAAATGACATTAAGAAATTTTTCGGTTGAATCAAATTGCCTACGGTCAGGCATGTAGATTTTATCCTCAGATGGCATATAATATGCTTCGTTTTGCGGAGCATAGCAGATATTTGCCCCTGTGCTGTCAATTATATGTTCAGCGTATTCATCACGTTCAAATCCGGTCAATTGTTCAAGTTCAGCGACTTTATAAAATTGTTCGGGCAGTCCGTCAATTTGGGAAACTGAAAAAACTGTGTAATTTTTAAGATAGCCGACTTTTTTAAACTCAATATGGTCGGTGCTTTGCCCTTTTGCAATTAGCCCCTCAATAATTGGGGTAATGTTTTTTTCTGTCTTTTTGTCGATATACAGAACAGACTTAAAAACAACCATTGAAGCTTTGCTTCCTTTTTGGATGCGTCCGCCGAGTTCTGAGAGCTGTTTAAAAGTCATCCATGAGTTATGAGTATAATTGTACTTTCGTTTGAGATAACTCAAAAGAAGCTGGTTTATGCCACTGTAAACATGGTTTGATACTGCATTTTTTGCAAAAGTCGAACCACCTGATAAATTTATCCAGGATTCGGAGTAATTATTGTTTTTGTGGTTCTCCAGCATTTCAATAATAATGCCGGTGATACGTTCATAAATTGCTTGTGTGTTCATGATTTTTCAATTTTAATTAGTTCAAGGTCAAATTTGTCAATCAGTTTTTTAAGGTTTGGGAACTTTTTAACCAATTGGTTTAACTGTTCCTGTTCAGATTTTTCAATCAGTTTTTTGTCGGGAGGGGTTTTAATCTCGTTCATAACAAAAAGGATTAAAAAGCGGGTTTCCCCGCTTTTTATTAGAATTCGATTTGCTGTTCGATTTCGCTGATTTTTTCAACCAGAGTCTGGTTGATCACCGAAACAACACGGGTAAAAACTTCTGAATTTGAAGTTTTAAATGTGTTGCCGTTCTCGTCGGTCAGTACAATGTTTTCGTTAAAATTGTTAGTACCAACAACAAAAGCGCCCAGTTTCTTGCGGCTTGCCTCAAGTTTTTCCCTTTTGTCGATAAGGGTCTTAAGGTTTTCAACTTTTTCGATTTTCTGTTCGATAGAAAGAACAAGGGAAGGAACAGGAACAGGGGCAATTGCTGCCGGGGTTTCAACCTTTTCGGCTGCGGTTTGAACTTCCTGAGTTATCTCAGGGGCTTTTTCGGTTTCATGACCGTTTGTTTTTGTTTCAAACGAATGACCGTTTGTTGCT
>Ga0209417_1002087_pt1 | contig 32778 bp, 28 predicted proteins | sample RifGroF2_FD_184002 | JGI IMG/M metagenome (GOLD analysis project Ga0209417, IMG submission 184002) | Groundwater microbial communities from Rifle, Colorado, USA - Groundwater F2 (SPAdes) (version 2) | ecosystem: Environmental > Aquatic > Deep subsurface > Groundwater | place: Rifle, Colorado... | reverse complement strand
ACGTTACCGTCGCTCTTTTGGATTTTCCGAGTATAAGTGGCAGAGGCCTCATCTTGCTCTTTCCAAGTCAGCTGATTGGCAAAGATGTTGTCCAAGTTGCGCGCCAGCAGAGGGACACAGGCTTGTGCGAGCTTGGCTTTGAGCGACGGTAACGTTTCGCGAGCCCCGATGTCAACCGTTTCGGTGTCGAGCATTGGCCCGGCGTCCATCTTTTTGACCATGCGCATGAGTGTGATGCCGGTTATCGTCTCTCCCGCCAGTAGAGCGCCATGTATGGGAGACGCGCCGCGGTATTTTGGGAGAATCGAGCCGTGGAAATTCAACATCGGCAGTCGTGGCGCCTCTAACAGGTCTGTTTTTAACAGGTGCCCGTAGGCCAACACCAGGACAAGATCAACTTCCTTAAACCACGCAACCTCCTCTGGGCCAGGCTTTTCCGGCTTCTGGACGCGAACGCCGTTAGCCTTTCCCCAGGCCGCGATCGGGTTAGCCTCAATCTGTTGCCCACGACCTACAGGCTTGTCTGGCTGCGTTACAATGCCCTCAAATGTATATTGTCCCTCGTTATCCTTGAGCCAATGCAGCAAAGGAGCTGCAATAGCGTCATCAGAACCCATAAATATCACTTTTCTTGTCATGCTCAGAGTTGACTATTTCTAACGAACATTCTATGTATATGTCAATGAAGTATTGGGTCTTACTGTTCTTATGCTCTGTCTCAGTCTATGCGGCCGACGACACCGTTAGCTTTTGGCAAGAGAAAGTACAGCAGGATCCCAAAAACGCGACTTACCGGTTTAATTTGGGCAACGCGTGTTATCGGGCCAAGGATTTCGAGGGCGCCCAACGCGCTTACAGTGGATTGGAGACGAGCGACCTGCAGTTCCACGCACAGACCTTTCACAACTTGGGCAACGCGCTCTTTTTCAAGGGCGAAGGCCTGGAGGACCGCGCTGCAAAGATCGCCGCATGGGAGGAGAGCGTCAAGGATTACGGAAGCGCCCTAGAGCTGGATCCCGACAACCAGGAGACGCGCCACAATTGTGACATTGTCAAAAAGAAGCTAGAAGAGCAGCAGAAGCAGCAAGAGAAAGAGCAGAAAGATAAAAAGGACAAGCAGAATCAAGATCAACCGAATTCCGACAATCCTAAAAACGAGAATCAGGAGCCTCAAAAGCCTGAAGACAAGCCCAACAAGCCTGAAGAGAACAAACAGAATCCTGAAGAGAATAAACAAAATCAGCCGCAATCTAAGGAAGAAAAACCGCAGCAACAGCCCGCGCAACCGCAGCCCAAGCCCGGAGAGATGACAAAAGATGAGGCCGAGCAGATGCTGAACGCGATGCAAAAAGACGAAAAACAACTGCCTTTGGGAAACCCACAAAAGCCCCCTTCGACCTCGCATAAAAAGCCATGGTAAAGTTTTTACAATACGTGTTTTTATTGACCTGTGCTGCCTCCGCGGCCACGGTCCAGACTTATTTCAAGCCCGACACTATCCGCTTGGACGAACAGGCGCTGTGGGTTGTCGAGATCACCAATGGCAAGGTGCAACAGCCGCCGCAGACACCCGAAGTCGATGGCCTGCAATTCACAGGAGGAGTGCGGCATAGTTCGTCGACGCACATTATCAACGGCGATATCACACAACGTCAGGTGTATTCGTTCATCGTTTTTCCGCAAAAAGTGGGCGCGTACACGGTTCCGGCCCTCACGTTTCAGGTCAATGGACAGCCGGTGAGCGTCCCATCGGCGACCTTGACAGTCGTTTCGGACAAGCAAGCGGTGACGCCACAGGTAGCGGGCAAATCCACTCCCGTTGCCGCTGAAAAAGCTAAGCCCGTCTTTGTGAGCATCGCGGTTGGTGACGGCCCGTTTTTTGTCGGCGAAAGCATTCCAGCGAGTATTCATTTATATGTTCTAGACGGACTCTCTGGCAACATTCTCTCTCTTCCCAAGCTGAAAGCTGCTGCCCTCACAGACATTCCCCTCGACCCACAGCCCGAAGCTTCGCAGGAGACCCTCAACAACCGCGTTTACAAGAAATACACCTGGTACACGCTCCTTTCGCCCATCAAGGCCGGCAAGCAGGGCTTTTCGTACGACCTCAACATGGTTGTCAACAGTCAGCAAAAGCGCGTGCATCCCAGCGTCTTCGACGACGATGATGACCCATTTGCCAGCCTACTCGACAACTTTTTTGCCGCTCAGCAACAGATAACGCCCGCCTCGCCAGAAATGACCATTGATGTCTCCGCGCTGCCAACGGAAGGCCGTCCAGAGCCGTTCTCGCACGCCATTGGCCAGTTTGCGTTTGCAACGATCAAAATCGACGAAAAAGCGCCCCTCGAAGGCGAGCCGCTGACGCTCACCGTGGCCCTCAAGGGCAAGGGTAACTTCAAATTCCAGTATCCGGAGCTGACGACCGACAGTGCCTGGAAAGCGTACGCACCCAAGGCCGAATTTAAAAAGCTCGACAAGCTGGGCTATGAGGGCGTCTTGAATCTCCAATACGTGCTGGTGCCACAACAAAATGGCGAGCTTGTCCTACCAACACTGAACTTCAACTACTTTGACCCAATGGAAGCGACCTATAAAGTGCTCGACTTCCCAAAACTGCCCTCGGTCAAAGTCGCCAAAAACAATGCCATTCAGCCCGTTGCCAAGGCGGCAGAAGTTGTGGTGGAGAAGCCCGAACTGCTGCCGCTGCGCCTGATCTTGGACAACCCAATCGCGCCCATGCCCAGCCGCGCATTTTCGCTGTTATTTTGGGGACTTCAGGAACTTTTGGCGTTGATCGTTGTGGTCATTGTTTGCCTGCGCCTCCATAAGCTGAGACGCCGCCAGGATCCTCATTTTGTCGCGCACAGGACGTCGCGAGAAAAACAAAAATCGTCATTGCGCATCGCCACACAAGCCGCCCATTCGAATGACGCCCTCACCTTCTATCAATGCGCAGAGGATGTGTTGCGCGAAAGCATCTTCCTCGCCTTGCGACAGCGGCCGGCGTCGTGGAATGAGGCAGCGATGTTTTTGCGTGCCAAAAATGTTCCAGAAAACAAAATCGAGGTCTGCAAACACTTTTGGGAAAAAGCAGAAGCGGTGAAATTCAGCCAACACCCACAGGCCTTTACTATTGCCAAAGAGGATTTGGCAAAATTTAAAGAGATCACCCACTATTTACACCACCTATGAGATATCTCTTGTTGTTTTTCCCAGTTTTCCTCTTCGGCCACCACACGACAGACAGCGAGACGCTCTTTTCGCAGGCCAACGAGGCCTATCAGAAGGGATCCTATCCGGAGGCAATCGCGCTGTACGAGCGTTGCCTGCAGGTGGCCCCTTCGGCGAACGCCCACTTTAACATCGGCAATGCGGCCTTTCAAAACGGTGACATCGGCCGTTCCGTCTTGGCCTACGAGAGGGCCCTCTCACTCCGTCCTTTCGACAAGGGTATTCAGCACAACCTGCGCTTCGTGCGTCAATCCAAACAACTGTCTCCCTTGCCGCTGCCCACCTTTTTTCAACAGTGGAACCCCTTTCCCTACCCCCTGTGGCTCTGCGTGCTCGCCGGCTTTTTTTGGGCCTTCGTGGGGCTGCTTTTAGCCTGGTTCTACGGAAAGCGCGGAATCGCTGTCCAAGTAACGTTGGGCCTCCTATTGACTGGCCTGATCTTTGCCGCCACGGGCAGCTATGTTGCACACCAGCGGCTCGCGTACGGTATTGTGATGGCCGACAGCCCACTCAAGGTGGCACCCACGGGCCAGAGTCCATCCAAAGGAACGCTGCTAGCCGGTTCCTGGGTCTACATTCTCGGTGAACAAAAACACGACTTTTTTGTCCGCAATGAGAAACAGGAAGAGGGATGGGTAGCGATTGAATATTTAAGTAAACTAAAACAATGAACAAAGTTTCACAACCATCTGATAATCATGGACAAAGGCCTCTTCAAAATGAGCCTATAGCAAGGCCCGAGGAGCGAGGGCGACAGGAGCCTACTGACGTAGGTGACTTAGCCCAAACGACGAGAACGCCGCTAGAGGCCATTTTCAAGAGGCCTTTCCATCGTATCGTTATCACAGGTGTAGGATTAACAGCGCCCAATGGCAACACTTTAACCGAGTTTCGCGCCAATTTGCTCGCTGGCAAGGCCGCCATTCAACGCATCGACATGCGCTACATGGGACCCGTCCTCGCCGGCATCTGCGACTTCGACGCCACCCGCTACCAGAGCCGAAAGGAAATCCGCAATGGCACGCGCGCGGGCAGCATCGCCGTCTACTGCGCCCATGAGGCCGTTAAAGACAGCCAACTCGATTGGGACTCTGTCGACAAGTCCCGCGTCGGCATATACGTCGGCACCACCGAGCACGGCAACGTCGAGACCGAAAACGAGATTTTTAACATCTCCCAATTCAATTACGACACCAAATATTGGACGCACCACCACAACCCCAGAACTGTCGCCAATAACCCCGCTGGCGAAGTTTCTATCAATCTCAAAATCACGGGCCCACATTACTGCATCGGCGCCGCGTGCGCTGCGGGCAATGCTGGACTCATCCAGGGCTTTCAAATGCTACAACTCAACGAGGTCGATGTCGCCATTGCTGGAGGCGTCAGCGAAAGCGTACGCGCTTTTGGAATCTTCGCTGGATTCAAGAGCCAGGGAGCACTCGCCGAACACCCAGATCCCAACAAGGCTAGTCGCCCCTTCGATCGTGACCGCAATGGCATCGTCGTCAGCGAAGGCGGCTGTCTGTACATTTTGGAGCGCCTCGAAGATGCCCAAAAGCGCGGGGCACCGATTTTGGGTGAAATCGTCGGCTACGCGATCAACTCCGACGCCTTTGATACCGTTTTACCCTACAGCGAACGTCAGCGAGAGTGCGTTGAATTGGCCCTGCGTAAGGCTAAAATGCAGCCGGGTGACATTGACATCGTCAACACCCACGCCACGTCGACGCCCCAGGGGGATACCCAGGAATGCATCGCATTGCGAGAGGTCTTTGCTGACACCGATACCTGTTTTAACAACACCAAAAGTTTCATCGGTCACGCCATGGGTGCGGCAGGCGCATTGGAACTAGCGGGCAACCTTCCGTCTTTCGACGACAACCGTGTCCACCCAACAATTAATGTGGAAAATCTTGACCCAGAATGTAAATTAAACAATTTAGTTCTCAATCAAGCCATCGACCGACCCTCAATCCGGACGATCCTCAACACCTCCTTTGGGATGTTGGGCATCAATTCCGTCTTGATCGTCAAGAAATTTACACCATGACCAAAGAAGCCATTCAATCGCTCATTCTCGACATCATCTCCGACATCGCCCCAGACGAAGATATCAGTAACGTCAACCCCAACGTCCCCCTCCGTGAGCAGCTCGACCTCGACTCCATGGACTTTCTCGACATCGTCATGGAACTGCGTAAAAAACACGGCATCGAGGTCCCCGAGTCCGATTACCCACAGCTCGCGTCGTTGCACAGTTGTGCAGAGTACCTGCAGCCCAAGTTCCAAAATACGGGACGCTAAATGCCGTGAAAGCTCGTTTCGCGCTGCGCAGACTGGCCACGGGGAAAGACTTTTTTGAAAAAAAGTCTCTCCCCGACCCCCTCTCCAAAAAACTTTTTAAGCGAAACACAAAAATGCATGCATTTTTATATTTCGCAAAGAAATTGGCGAATCTGGACGGTCAGCGGCCCCTAACACGGCAGATCATGCTCGCGCAAAGCCAAGCTTTGACACCATTTATCATCCCGTCTTTTTATTCTCATTTTAAAAGAAGTTTCTTGTACGTAGAAGCTCTAAGCTGCATTTTTAACCTAAAAAGATTTTTTGAAAATGCGTATCTGTCATTTTGAAGTAGGCCCGCTCGCGACCAACGTTTTTGTCCTAAGCCAGGGAACCGACGCCGTACTCGTCGACACCGCCCCAGGCGCCTACGAAGTGGTGCAACCGTACCTCGAGGAACAGGATTTGCAGCTTTCGGCCATTCTCGTTACACACGGACATTGGGATCATATTGCAGAACTCTCCATCTTCCGGAAGACGGGAGCAAAAATTTATGCCCACAAGGGCGACGCTCCGCTCATCCAAACACCCGAGCTCATGACCCGTTTCATGCCAGAGGGGATCCAGATAAAGGGCGTCACGATCGACGTTCTTGTGGCAGATCGACAGGCATTAACCTTCCTCGGCGAACCTTGCACCGTCTTTTCCGTTCCTGGACACTCGCCAGGCAGCCTCGCCTACTACTTTCCGCAAAGCGCGTGTGCCTTTGTCGGCGATGTCCTGTTTTTCAACAGCGTTGGCCGCTCCGACCTCCCCGGGGGCTCCTGGAACGATCTCAAAAACTCCATCCGCTCAAAACTCTACACTCTCCCCGACAACACCGTCATTTACCCCGGCCACGGTGACTTTACCTCCGTCCAGAACGAGAAAACCTCAAACCCCTTTGTAAGGCCAGTGTAAAATGGCGCCCAAATGCGTTTCGCCGCTAGAGACCATTTTGAAACGGTCTTGTCACGAGGCTGTGGTCCAGGGCCAATTGTCGCACCTCGATGAGCGAGTGGGCCGACAGGTTTAGCTTTTGGGCGATGTCGAGTAGCGTGTGGTGGCCGTCGCAGTAGGCGAGAAAGTTAAGGAGCGTGCGCGCTCTCTGTGAGGAGCCCTTTTGGCTGAGCGTGTTGTAGAGTTGACGTTTGCCGAGTTGGGGCTCGCAGGGCATCGTAGTCTGGCAGGGCAGGTTGTTTTCGAGGACGCTGATGAGCTTTTGAAACAGGCTGAATGAGCCCGTTAGCCCGTTTTCTGTGACGTAATTGAGGTTGTCGAGAGAGGTGTGGTATTCTGGGAACGTCCCGTATTTAGACCGCATCAGCGTGGCGACGGGCAGATCGATGCCGGGGCTACAATATTGGCGTTCGTCGCTGCCGCGGTCGAGGTAGCTGTAGGTCTTAAACGTGTCGACTTCGTGTTGCAAAAGGTTGAGAATGGCCTTGTCGGCGAGCGTGTTTTCGGCTCTCGATGGCAGATAGGAAAAGGGGCCATCGTCGCCAACACAGGTCAGGACAAAGCCGGCGAGCGTCTTGGTTAAAAGCGCTTGATGTTGCTGAAGGTACGCAATGGCGCCAATCGTTTCTGGAACAAAGACAAAGCGGTAGGTCCATTGGCGATTCAGCGTTTTCAGCCATTTCAGCAGTGCGACGGCGACGACGGGTCCAGAGAGGTTATCGTTGGCCAGAGAGGGGTGGCAGACGTAGGTGGAAAACAGAATTTCGCGGTCGCTCTTGCCCGGCAGGACGCAGTCGGCGTAGGTTAAAGAGCCTGGCTGCAGTGTGCTGTCTATGACGGCCCTGTATTTGCCTGGACGGAGGGACATCTTCTGCTTGTGAGTCAAACAAAAGCCCCAGCGGCGCTCATAGTAGGAGGTGACGTAGGGAATGGCATCCGGCTGCGATTCGAGGCTGTACAGGTGCGGCCAAAGGGCATCGAGGTCGAGGACGGCGTCAACGGGCTCCGAGTAGCCGACGACGTGGAGGTTGTTGTCCTTAAAATCGACGACCTTACCATCGGGGCCCTCGAGAAACGCTCCACGGATATTCCATTCGTCTGGAACCGTCCAATCGAACACGCGTGTCCCGCTGGCGATCTCGCGAATGGTCAATTCAGGCACCTCGCGCTTCAAAATCGACAACGTTGCCCGCACGCCATTGCCCGTCAAGCTGCGGCAGATCGGAAAAAGTTCCTGGAGCAAAGACCATTGCGAACTGTCCCACTGTGTTCTCATCGTTCTGGCTAAGTCATGTACATCTGTAGGCCCCTGTCGGCCTCGCTCCTCGGGCCTTGCTATATGAGCATTTTTCAACGGTCTTTCCTTTCGTAAGTTGTTAATTTGCAAAGATTTATTATAAATCCGCACTTAGCTTTTTTAATTTCTTTGCGAAATATAAAAATGCATGCATTTTTGTGTTTCGCTTTAAAGTTTTTTGGAGAGGGGGTCGGGGAGAGACTTTTTTTCAAAAAAGTCTTTCCCCGTGGCCAGTCGGCGCAGCGCGAAACGAGCTTTCACGGCATTTTGCATAGGTCTTTTATATATACGACGTACGCTCGTCGGTAGTTGAACTGGGCGTGTCTTTCTCCTGAAAACTCTTGACGACCCACTCGGAGAGCGACTTTTCAGGCGCCTCGATGACTTTACGGGAGATCGTAAAGGACTTTTTGCCGACGTTGCGTGCGATGATGCTGAGGCCGTGTTGGAAGTTTTTAAACAGCCTTTCGCAAACGGCGTGAATGGTCTTGTCGTCGCGTACGGCGATGTCGATGATGGCCTCCTTGGCGTCCTCATCGAAAACGAGCTCAAACTTGTATGTAGCGCGGAAAGAATGGGCAAAGCGGTCGATGTCTTCGCCCCAGACCTTGCGCTGGAGGTAGCGGTTTTCCTCGATGATCTTTTGCAGCTTCTTTTTGGGATCCTTGACGGTGGTGAGGTCGATGGCGAGCTCTTTGATTGCGGAAGAGGGCAGCTCAAATTTGAACTCGCGAAAGAGCTTTTCCAGAACGGTCATGAGGCCGCGGGCGCCCGTCTTTTCCTTGGACGCGCGTTTGGCAATCTCGCCAATGGCTTCGTCCGAGACTTTTAAATCGATGCTGTACCCGCCAAAATCCTCCTGATATTGCGAGAGAATGGAGCCCTCAGAGGACTTCAAGATGGCCGCCAGGTCGTTTTCTGTGAGCGCGGAACAGGCGACGCGGACCGGCAAACGTCCGATAAACTCAGGCTCAAAACCGTACTTAATGAAATCATCGGTGGTCACTTCCTTGAGGTACTCGCTCAACGAGTCCTCATCACTGTTGGGGTCGCTGCTGAAGCCGATTGTCGATGAGTTGATGCGCTTTTTGATATCTTCCGCGAGCTTGTCAAACGCGCCGCTGACGATAAAGAGGATGTTGCGGGTGTTGACGGACCGCTTTTTCTTGGCGCCCTGAGAGAGGTCCATGATGACCTGCATTTGCGACATCATGTCGGTGGGCGTGGCGAGGTTGACTTCGGTGTCCTCCATGAGTTTGAGGAGGTTGATTTGGACGCCACGGCCAGAGACGTCGCGCCCAGAGGGGTTGCTGACGCTCGCAATTTTGTCGATTTCGTCGATGTAAATGATGCCGTACTGGGCCAATTCAGGATCGTTGCCGGCCATTTTAACGAGGTCGCGGACGAGGTCTTCGACGTCACCCCCGACGTAGCCAGTCTCGCTGAACTTTGTTGCGTCGGCCTTGACGAATGGGACGCCGATCAACTTGGCTGCGGTACGCATCAAATAAGTTTTGCCAACGCCCGTCGGTCCGAGCAGGACGATGTTCTGTTTGCTGTATTCTTTTTCGGCGCACTGTGGGTTGTCGATGCAGTGGCGGATGTGGTTGTAGTGATCGCAGATGGCCACCGAAAGGACTTTTTTAGCCTCGCTCTGTTCGATGACAAAGCGGTCGAGGTAGTCGCGAATCTCCTTGGGCTTGAGGTTGAAATGCCGAATGCGGTCCAAGATCACCGGAGTTTGACTGGGCGGTGGCGGGTCTTTGGGCTTGGGGATTTCCTGAATGGGGCCATTGGGGCCGCCGACCTGAATGCCGAACTTGGCGTTTTTCAGCAAGTCCTGGATATTTTTAGAGATTTCCTCGAGGGGGTCTTTTTCGTCGCTCATGGTAAATAGTTTAAGAAAAGACGAAAGAGAGGCAACTCTTTTGTAAGACCGATGATAAATGATTTCTAGCGGCCAGAAGGATTGACACAAGCAACGGCTAGGGTTGATGCAAAATGGGCCTATAGCAAGGCCCGAGAAGCGAGGACGACAGGAGCGTACGTTGGTACGTGACTTAGTCCGAACGACGAGAACGCCGCTAGAGGACATTTTGCGCGACCCTAGTAGTTCATGGAATAGTAGGCGCCATTATGGTCCTTAAAATAGAGGCGCTTATCGGACGCGTCGATGCCTACCCAGACGAGCTTATGGGGGAAGTCGACGACATCGCCAATCAGGAAGATCTTGTTGTTCAAGAGCATGCGACTTTCTTGTCCGCGGCTGACGACGCCCTTGATGTTTTGTATTTCCAGCCAGCTCTGTGTCTGTGGGTTGATGAGGTCGGCCTTGTCCTGAATCAGCTTGGAGATGCGGGCCCGCGGGCTATTGGAGTTGGCGCTCTCGATGGAAGTCATCGAAGAGGCTGTTTGCTGAAGAGAGGGCGTGGAGTCTTGGTTCTGAGTGGGCGCATTGAGGCCGACAAGCGCCTCGGCGGGCGGAATGAACATATCAAATGTGCTCTCGGGAATCTCGATTTCGCTGGCGGGCGTCAAGAGAGCGACGGGCGCTGTCTGTGAAGTGGATGTGTCAGTCGAGCTTGACGTGTCGATAGTCGATATATTTGAAGATTCGGTCGAGGATGACTGCAAAGCCGTGCTGGGCTCGTTGGCTGCGACGCTGGTGGTCGATATCGCTGTCTGGATCTCGGAAGAAGTGGCTTGGTTTGCGTTTTCCAAAATTGAAGGAGCGTTTTCCAAGATTGGCTGAGCAGCCAAGAGACTATTGTCTTTTGAGTCTTCAGGTGCGGCGGTGATGGAAGAGGACTGCTGGGCGACCGTTGTGGCGGGCGAGGATTGAACAGCGGGTGTCGAGAGCGCTTGTGCGGCGGCTACGGTAGGCGTCGAGGTGGCTTGGGCAACTGTTGCTGTGGATGCAGGAACGGCGACCGCGGTAGGCGTTTCAGGAGTATTTGAAGAGAGGTCAGCGAGTTGTTGCGCGCTGGTCATTGACTGGGCAACGGTTGCAGCGGCGGTCTGGCTCTGAGTTATTGGTTGTGTGGATGTAATAGCGGCTGTCTGAATAGTGGCAGTCGAGCTTGTTTGCAGGGCTTGAGAAGCGCTGTTAGTGGCGACGCTTGCCTCCTTCTTGACGAGTGGTGGCCCGTAAACCTTGATTTTGCTGTCGATGTTTTGCGTGGGAGTCGCGGCAATGGGCGTGCGGGGCGTTACCTGGTCTTCCGACATAAAGAAGAGGCCGAAAAACAGGACGGAACCCACGGCGATCAGCGTCACGAAAAAGACAACGGCCAGGGTTGCAAAGAGCTTTGTTGCTTGTTTTTTCGAAGGTTGCGCACTGTGGACGTGGTAAGCTGTTGACTCTGTTAATGTCGGTAGGCCCGTGACGGCTGGCACTTTGCGTGTCGAGGCGGCGACTGGATGTGCGGGCTGAATGAGGAGGTCGTCGAGGCCTGAAATTTGCGGAGCTGCGCCTCGGCGGGCATTGGTTACCGCTTTGGTTGCAGACGTCTTGGCCGCTTTGTGAGAAGCCTGGCCTATGGACGTTTGCCTAACAGTGTTTTCCGTTTGTTTGCTCTTTTTAGGAGAAGTCTTTTTTGTATTGGATGCCGCATTCATCGGTGAAGATAATGGATTTTTCGTTGATTTCGGTCAATCGCAAATGTTTCTTTTCGTGAACCACCGCATTGAGCTTATAAAATTGCTTGTCGAGCGAAATACGACTGTTTTGGCCATCGATGCGAACGCTGCCCAGGTTGGCTTTTTGAACGAAGGCGAGTAGGTCTGTGTCCATCTCGGGGCCTGGTAAAACGGCTGTTGCAATTGGCGCTGGAGCAATGAGTACTGGAGCGGCGGCCATGACCGGTGTTGCTGTGGCGAGTGTCGGTGCAACAGTTGCCGCAAGGATTTGAGGCGCTGCGGACGCCGTCTCGGGCTCGAAGGGCGCCGCTGGCTCTGTTTGCGCGAGCACGGCTAGGGGCGCATCGGTTTCGGGCTGGAAGAGGGCCTCCGTCGACAAGAGGGGCGCCTCAAGGTTTTCCACCGACAGCGGCTCTTCCTCAGTAATAAAGGTGGTCACCTCCGGCAGATCCATGGCCACTTGCTGTGTGGCGAACGCGGTTGTCCGCTTTTTGTTTATCAAGAGCCCGGCAGACATCAAAACCAGTCCTTCGCCCAAAAGCGCTGCAATGACGAGTCCCACCCAAATATTCCTGAAGCTCACGTGTGACTGACGGTGGACGCGCCCAATGGGCAACGCGGACGGTTGTGTGGGCAGCAACGCCGACTGTTTTGCGGGTGGAAACACCGGCTGTTTTGTAAATGGCAACACAGGCTGTTTTGATGGCATGATGGATCCCAGCAAGGTCTGCCCTTTGTTGTGCGTTGGTGGGGCGTGGAGAAATGCTTTTACGGCGTGTTCAGGCGCAACTTGTCCCGCCCTCACAGATGTCTCCTGGGTCGAACGTCGAATGGCTGTGTTAATGAGGCTCATAGACGCCGAATGTCCTTGACCGCCCTCCGGACATCTTTTAGGCAAACTTCAAACGAAAGCCGGCTGTAGGCCGAAAGCAGGGCCTTGTCACACACATTGTTGATCACGCGTGGAATGCCTTTGCTGAATGAGTAAATTTTTCTCAACGCCCAAGGTGTGAAGAATGGCATGTTTGGATTGCCTGATGCCAGGCTGATTCTGTGCTGGATGTACTTGACAGTCTCTGATTTAGTGAGCTGAGCGATGTCGTAGTAGACCAGAATGCGCTGCTTGAGCTGGCGTAACTTCGGGTCCTGAAGTTTTTGCTTCAATTCCGGTTGACCCATCAAGATGATCTGAAACAGCTTTTGGTCATCCGTCTCCAAGTTCGACAACAGCCGAATCTCCTCCAAGACTTCCGGTGTCAGGTTTTGGGCCTCGTCTATAATCATGAGCACTTCTTTGCCCTTAGCCACGTGCCACAAGAGCGACTCGTTGAGCTGGTTAATCAGCTCGATTGGCGATGTCAGCTTGTTGTCTGCCCCCAACTCTCCTAAAATGCCGCGCAGGAGCTCAGTCGAGTCCACTTGCGGGTTGAAAATCAGAATCGTTTCAAAGATCGACGGGTCCAATTTGCTCAATAACGTCCGGCAGAGAATCGTCTTGCCGCAACCCACTTCACCCGTGATCACGATAAAGCCCTTCCGCTGCTCAATGCCATAACGCAAGTGAGCGAGGGCCTCTTGGTGCGTCGGACTCAAGTACAAAAATTTCGGATCCGGCGTCACGTTGAACGGCATTTCCGAGAAATGAAAGTATTCTTGATACATTGAAAAAGAAGGGTTGCTTGCATTATTGTGCAGGGGTGTTTTGCTTTTTGCAATCTAAAAAATACCTGGGGTGGGGTGTTAAAAGAAATCGCTAAAAAAGGTGGAAATATTGTTGCTTATTCCAAAAAATAAATTCTACTACTTGCTTGAATTTGCACCCTGTGCTCAGGTGGTGGAATTGGTAGACACGCACGCTTGAGGGGCGTGTGGCGTAAGCCGTGCGGGTTCAAGTCCCGCTCTGAGCACCATGCAAAAGATCTATGCAAAATGCCGTGAAAGCTCGTTTTTAATAGATCTTCTGTGTCAATACAGGATGCGTTTTTTATCAAAAGGTTAAAAGATCTTTTTGAATGAAAGAAGAAAGCACAGTCAAGCAGACCTTTGTCGTCAAAAATAAAATGGGTGTCCATGCGCGTCCGGCTGCCATGATTGTGCAGGTTGCCAATAAGTATCCGAAGATCAATGTCCAGATCGAAAAAAATAAAGAGAAGGTTAATGGCAAGAGCATTATGGGCGTCATGATGCTCGCTGCCGCCGAGGGCTCCAAGCTCCATTTTACCGTCGACGGCCAGGATGGCGAAAAATTTCTCCTAGATGTTGAGGCGCTCTTTGAACGAAAATTCGAAGAAACCTGAAATATTGATTGAGGGCCTGAGACACACTTTGTAGATTTTGTTGCAATTCGTGTGTGGGTGCTTATGATATACAAGGTATGTTGGAGCTAAAATTAGAAAACCTCAAGCTGGTGCCCGAGAAGAAGATTTTAAAGGCTGAAGAATACGCGACATTTCTGGACGCCGCTGGCATTATTGCGAGCGCTGAGGCACGTGCGACAACGATTTTGAAAGAGGCAACGGCCGTTTATGAGAGCGAAAAAGCCCGTGGTTTTGCGGAAGGACAGCTCGACGGCAAGGCAGAAATTGCAGAACGCATGATGGACGTTATGACGCGTTCTGTCGACCACATGGCGAAGATCGAACAAGACATGGTGTCCATCGTGCTCAATGCCCTGAGGCGCATTTTGGGCGAAATTGACGAACGTGAACGCATTCAGAAGATCGTTCAAAACGCCATAAAAGTCGTTCATAACCAAAAAGATATCGTTGTGCGCGTGTGTGCGAGTCAGTCCAACTACGTCCGCGAGTCTATTGATGCCCTCAAGGCCAATGCCCGTGTCCCCGTCAACATCGTCGTTGTGCCAGATGAGCGCATGAAAGAAAACCAGTGCACTCTCGAAACCGAGCTCGGAAGCATCGATGCCAGCATGGAGACACAGCTGAGGGCTATAGAGAATTCGATTCGCAAAGCCATCTTGTAAATTTTGAAAATAAGCATTGCTTTATCGGTGAGCTCACCTAGATTCGACTCATAAACTTATTGTAACTATGGAAGGAAACGCACTCATTTTACAGTCGGGGCAACCCACTGCCGTCGCCAACGCGAGCCTCTCTGGCTTGATCAATGAAGCCCTCAATCAGGGAAATATTGAGAACATTTATGGAAGCATCGACGGCTTTCGCGGACTCTTGACGGAAAGCCTCATCGACCTCGCTGAAGAGTCTCAGCAGATGATCCGCGCCCTCGAATGGACGCCCGGTGCAGTCTTGGGAACGGGTGGCAGCTTTATCTTGGATAAACAGACGGATCTCGACCGTGCCTGCGAAGTCATCTCAAGGCATAACATCCGTTATGTCTTTTGCATCGGCGACAGCAGCGCGCTCACGTCTGCCAGCAACCTTTTGAGCCGCGCCCAGAGCAAGTCCTATGAGCTTTTTCTGATCGCCATTCCGCAATCCGCCCAAAATAACTTTTCCAGCACCGATTACACTTTGGGCTACGGCAGCGCTCTCAAGACCTTTGCCACAGCCCTCCGCGAAATGGAGCTAGAGACGATCAAGACGTCCGATGAAAACATCGTTAACCTCGTTGAGGTCCAGGGCCAAAATAACAGCTGGCTCACCGCCGGCAGCATTCTTTCAAAAGCTAAAAAAGAGAGCAGTTACCTTCTCATCTATACGCTTGAGCAGCCCCTGCAAATCAGCAGCTTTCTCAACAATATCCGCGAAGCCCTCAAGGCAACGCCCACATGCACGGTCGTCTTTCCGTCAAACATCACCGACGAAAACGGTAATTATTTTTCAAATGAACAGGGCTCATTGACGCCCGCTGAACACCTAGCCGCGGCTCTCGAGGACAACTTGGGCCTGAAAACCCAAATCCGGAAGTTTTCTTCCGAGCTCCGGACGCAATCCTCCACCATCTCCGCGCAAGACAGCAAAATGGCCACCATCGCTGCCCAGGTCGCCGTCAAGTCTGCCATAGAAAAGGGTCAAACGGGCCAGGCCATTACCTTCTTCCGCAACGATCGCGATGCCTATTCCTGTGAGATCCAAACTGTCGATATCGCAACCTTCATGGCTTCCCAGAAAAACTTCCCAACCGACTGGATCGATTCCGAGACCTCTTCCATCAAGTATCCATTCGTCAAGTACGCTTCACCACTCATCCAGGGCGAAATACAAGTACAGTTCGAACAGGGCCTTCCAAAGTTCGCCCAGTTCCAAAAACTGTACGTCACCAAACAACTACCAGCTCATTCCCATTCGTAAGACCAATGGGGAGCTTCGCGCTCCCCCCTGCCCCCCCAGCGCCAGGAACACAGTCCCTGGACCCATTGGCGAAACACAAAATTGCAGTGCATGTGTGCCTCGGTCATTGCGAAAAATTGGCCCATTCAACGTCGAAGTGCAACATTTGACATAAACTTCGGTCATTGGCGAAGTTTTATTACCGCGCATCGGTGTTTCGATGCGCCCTGAATGCGCCGTTAGAGAGCTCGGTGGGTCTATGGAGCCGTTTGTGGCGCACTCATTCTGCATTACGGGAGCGGCTTTTGCTGATTTTCTAGATAATTCTAACTTAACGGGACCAGACGCCTCTATTTGGGCCGTTTTTCGGAGATCTTTTTCGCCGCCTTTTCCACTATTTGCGTCAAGCCTCCTTCCTCACTGACCCCACGTGGACGGTTCTTATCTAAGTCTTTAACTTGTTGGAGGAGCTCAGCATAAACTTTGAGGTCCTCGTCTTTCATTCTCTCCATCCGTTTCTTTCCGTGCATACCATTGCGGTCTAGGGTCTCGCTGATCACATCTTCCAATTTGGTTTTCATTGTATCCACGAGATCCAGGAGACGGCGCGGTATCAGCTCATCCTCGTCGTTTACAATGCTGACGTTGAGATAGCCTTCACTCGAGATCGTCTTTTCAAATTCTGACAGGACTTCAATACAGGTTTTAAAATCATCGACATTAACACCTTGTTTTTTATAAAACTTCTGGGCAATGTCTGAGATTTGATCCGCTAAATTGAACTCATTGATCAGTTTTTTAACCAAATGCTTCTCATCTTCTGCTTTTTTATACTTTTCAGAGTTTTTTGCGATCTTGTGAACGCTCTTGGCTAGGGTTTGAAGCTCGGTTTTCAACTCCACTTGCGACGATTTTTGCGTTTCAAATTTGGTATAGCGTTCCTTAAGTGCCTTTTCGTGAATATTTTGTGGCACGCTTGCTTGCTTTTCCTGCCAGGATTTCGCCTGTGCGGCGGAATAGCCAAAGAGGCGCCAAAAGCAGCGACTCAGCCAATTGCTAGTTTCCTTCAAGTCTCCGCGTGCATTGGCGACGACAACATGATGAGAATCCGTTTGAATATTCATAAAGGTATTTTATCTACTCTGTTAAAAAAAGCGAGCCTAAAGTGTTACCATGTAAAGGTATCCGTACGCTTCAACGAGAGAATGAACTCGGTGAGGAGTTTGATGGTATTTTCGAGGTCTTCGAGGTGGACCATTTCGCAGGGCGTGTGCATGTAGCGCAAGGGAATGCTGATGAGGGCTGCAGCGACGCCTTTACGGGCAATTTGGATAGCGCGGGCGTCGGTTCCTGTGACTCCTGGAGCGCCCTCAACCTGATAGGGGATCTTCAATTTATCGGCGCAGTCCTTGAGGCGTTTAAACACGATTGGGTTGATATTGGCGCCACGGGAAATCACGGGGCCTTTGCCGAGCTTGACTTCGCCAAACTTGTGATTGTCGCAATCTGGGTGATCGGTGGCGTGGGTGACGTCGATGGCGATACCGACATCGGGTTTGACGGCGTAAGCGGTTGGGATGGCGCCGCGGACACCGATTTCCTCTTGAACGGTCGAGACACTGACAACTTTAGCGGCGAGGGCCTTCTTTTGTTTGGCGAGGCGGCAGAGGACTTCGTTGACGACATAACAGCCAGCCTTGTCGTCGAAGGCGCGGCCGACGACGATGTTGTTGCGCAAGGACTCAAAGCCTACGTTGTAAACGATTGGGTCGCCGATCGATACGAGCGCGAGGGCCTCTTTCTTAGAGCTAACACCGATGTCGACCCACATTTGATGCCGTTCGGGCACCTTTTTGCGATCTTCGGGCGTCATCAGGTGGACGGCCCTTTTGCCAGTAACACCCGTAATGGGACCCTTCTCGGCGAGAATAGTGACGCGACGGCCGGAAATCAGCGTCATGTCGTGTCCGCCGATGACATCAAAGTAGACAAAGCCCTTGTCGTCGACGTAGTGAACCATGAGGCCCAGCTCGTCCATGTGACCGGCGAGCATGACGACGGGCGCCCCTTTTTCGTTGATACTCGAGAGGCGATTGCCCATGGTATCTTTTTCATACGCGTCGACTTTGGGCGCGACATAGCTGTCCAAGACTCGATGCACTTCGGACTCAAATCCCGACGGCGACCGCGCCTCAACGAGGTCTTTTAAAAAAGGTGATGGCGTCAGGGAAACGCTCTTTTTTGTGGGTTTCTTTGTGGTTTTCTTTTCCATAATTAAGATCGTTGCAAAATATCCATGGTGTTCATTTTTAACGATCTCTCCTTTCGTAAATTATTGATATACAAAGACCAATGAAAAATGCCGTCAAAGCTTGGCTTTGCGCGAGCACGAGCTGTCGTAGCGTACATAGAGGTACGTGAAGGCAGTCGACGGAGCGCGAAACGAGCTTTCACGGCATTTTTCATTGGTCTTTAAAGCAGAGGCCGTCAGCCATCTTATCTATCTTATAGCCTGGAAGAAGGCTCTCGATGATTTTCAGGCTGAAATCGATCGCGGTGCCGGGTCCACGCGAGGTGATCACGCGGCCGTCCTTGACGACATTGACGGGTTGAATGTGGGTCAGGCGCTTTTCGACAAATGGGTGGGCAGTGTAGTTTTTGGGTAAAACACCCGCCGTCGCCAAGACGCACGGAGCCGCGCAGATGGCTGCAAGGAGCTTGCCAGCCTTCGCGTGTTTTTGTACCAGGGCAATGACGGTCGGGTTTTCTTCCGAATTCCTATAACCACTGCCACCCGGAATGATGAGACAGTCGAAGAGGTCCTCTTTGACATCATCGAGCGTCGCATCCGCGATCACGGTCAATCCCTGGGATCCCCGAACGGCCGTTGCGTGTGTCAACGAAGCGGTAATCACCTCGATCCCCGCCCGGCGCAACAGGTCCAGCGGCGCTATGGCCTCGATCTCTTCAAAGCCCTCGTGCAGTATCAGTAATGCTCTCATTCAGTTGTTTCAAAAAGCCTCTAATAGGGCGAATGTACCATCTGTTCCCGTTACATGCAAGTCAAAATTGAATGCGACATGTGCAAAAGACTTTTCGAGAAAAGCGTTGAAATGAGTACCTGATTGATGTTTACTGCTGACGTTTTTGGATTATGTTTACAGCAGAATCAGTCTTTTTGACACAAGAGGCGCGCGAGGGGCTGTGTTCGTTTGAGTTGGCTGAGCAGTACACGGTCTTTCCGGTGGAAACATGTGATGACGGCCTGCGTGTTCAAGTAGCTGCTGGGACGTCGCCGCAAACGTTGTCGTTGCTGTCTCAAATCCTGGAGATGCCGATTATTCCCTTTTTTACAGCGGCAGAAACGATTTTAAAAAACATTCACAAGCACTATCAACACTTGTCGGTGGCAGAATCGGCAAACGAGCGGTACAGCATTCGGGCGTACATCGATTTTATTCTGGAAGACGCTCTCTCTCAGCGCGCATCGGACATCCACATCGAGTGTTTTTTGGACAAAATACGACTGCGTTACCGAATTGACGGCCTGCTCTACGAACGCGAGAGCCCGCCAAAACACCTGCAATCGGCGCTCCTTGGGCGTTTAAAAATCCTGTCGCTCGGTAACCCTGCAATTCAGCGTCAGCCGCAGGAAGGGTCCTTTTACTTTCCGCGGAATGGCGAAAAGCATCACGTGCGTGCTTCCTTTGTGCCGTCGCTCTACGGCGAGCACGTTGTCCTGCGTTTTCTTTCGGCCAAAGATCGGCTGACGCTCGACCAACTTGGCATGTCGCCCGAACTGCAGATGGAAGTGCAAGCCCTGCTGTCTCAACGCGGTCTGCTGATTCTCGCTGGTCCAACGAATTCCGGCAAAACGACCACGGCCTACGCCTTGCTTTCGATTCTCAAAAAAGACAAAAAGGTCCTAACGCTCGAAAACCCGATAGAATACGCGATGGACGGCATTCAGCAGATCGACATTCAGGCGAATGGGCGTTTACATTTTCGTGAAGCGCTGAAGGCGAGCCTGCGGCAAAACCCGGACGTGCTGTTTTTGGGTGAAATCCGCGACAAGCAGACAGCCGAAGCGGCCTATTCAGCGGCGCTCACGGGCCATCTCGTTCTCAGCACGCTCCACTGCGAAAACGCCGATAAGGCCCTCTTCCGACTCCGCCAACTCGGCCTCGACGACACCGTTAAACAGTGTCTCCTCGGCGTCCTTTTCCAAACCTTGACCCCCATTCCATGTCCCGATCGCATTCCGCCTACCTGCGGCCAACGGGCTTGCTTTCAAGGACCAGTAAAATCCATGTAGCTCTGTGATTCCATAGGCCCGCGGCTGTGTTGGTATTTTCCGTTGTAGAGTTTGACGGTTCCTTTGACGGCCCAGAAGGTCACCTGGCCGATGCGCATGTTTGGGTAGATGATCATCGACTGAACGGCGTGCAATTGCAGCGTCCATTGGTTGATGGAGCCGATATCGATGAGGTCCGCAGTGATGTTGATAAAGAGACCCAGGCGGCCCGTCGACGATTTGCCGCGAATAATGGGAACATAGTGCTCACTGCCCATGATTTCGGCTGTGTGTCCCAAGTACAACGTATGGGGATGCAGAACGATGCCCTCTGGAGGAATCATAATCGTTTTCACCTGGTTGCGTTTTTTTGCGTCCAAGACAAGGTCTTCGTAAACTTTTAACGTTTTCCCCAATCGGAAATCGTAAGAATTTGGATTCAATTGTTCGGGATTGAAGGGATCGATGAAAATACGACCCGTTTCAACTTCCCGACGGATGGCATCACCAGTTAAGATCATAATATTGAAAAGGTTTCACTGTGGTGCGGTTGCGAATAACGACGATAAATTCCCTTGTATAGGTCGGAACGCTTGCCAACCACATCCCAAAAGCTCACTTGGCCGATCTTCATTCTTGGGTAGATAATGAGCGGCTGTACAACTTTGAGTTCTAGAGTCCAGCAATGGCTCGGCCCAAGTTGGCCGAGGTCGGCCGTTATCTGCAAAAACAGGCCCAAGCGACCCATCGACGACCGGCCAATGAGGCTAATTACAAAATAATTGCTGCCAATTCTTTCGCATGTACTACCGAGATAGAGGCGATTGGGTAACAAGAGATATCCCTCTTGCGTCAACTGTATTTTCTTAAAACGGCTGGGTTCTTTGGGATCAACTGGGACATCCTGAATCTCCAAAAGCGTGTTACTCAAATGATAATTGTAACTGTTTGGGTTCACGTTTTCAGGCATAAAGGGACTTAGATCGATACGTCCTCGACGCACTTCTTTCTCGATTTCACTGCCAGTTAGAATCATAATAGTGCCTCCAGTAACGTCAACCCAGTCCGCCTCAAATCTTCGAGGCTGCCATTGTTGGGAAGCAAAAAGTCGACTGATCGACGATCCAGGCCGCTCTCGGTGACGTGATTGGCTTCGCCTAGGGAGCGATCGTTACGTCGTTTTCTACGTTCAAAGGCGATGGCGGCATCGGTTTCCAGGCAAATCAGCTTAAAGCCCTCTCTTTTCACAAAGGAGATATCGCATGGGCGAACGTCGCTGCAGAGAATGAGATCGCTGTCTTTTGCATCCCGAAGCGCAGCATGAAAGGCTTCTTCTATGACTCGTGGATTGATTTCCCGCATGTGTTTGCCAAGAAAATTCAACAAGACGCCATCCTGTTCGTAGTAATCTTTCTGTACACCACACAGGGCATAGATCGCCTGTTGCGCGCAATACAGTGGTTCAGCCAACCGAATTATGGCCACGTGTCTATCTCGCATTGTCTCGATTATGAACTTGGCATAGGTGTCCTTTCCCGATCCTGGAATCCCAATCAGTGCGATGCGTTGTTGTTTATGGGGTAAGTCTCGGTTGACTTTAATTTCCATGCAAATTTTGCAGAATTTTTGTTGGCCATTCCGATGATAGCCGCCTCTTCTCGAGGAATAAAGCGGTAGTTCTCAACGACTTTGACGCCATCGATAATGACAGTGTGGGGCTTGAGATCGGGGGCATTGTAGATCAGCGCAGAATCGAAGTTTTTGTAGGCAAGCGGAACAAACGCTCCCTGGCCCAATGACCACAATAAGAGATCGGCCGGCTCGCCAACGGCTATTTTCCCCGTCTGCGTTAACCCCATCATCTTCAGGCCTGTCTCTGAGAGCCATTGAAAGAGAATCGAAGGTGGTAATGCCTGCGGATCACAGTGATGAGCCGTCTGTAAAAGTGAGGCAAAATAGGCCTCATTGAGAATGTTGTTGGTGTTGTTGTTGCTGCAGGCATCGGTTCCCAGGCAGAGTGGAATGTCGCGCTTCATCAGCTCAAGAATCGGCGGCATACCAACGCCCGTTTTCGCATTGCTGACGGGGCAGAGGATCACTGACGCGCCGGCTTCCTGTATGAGGTCCATCTCTTTTGAGTCTACCGATGTCGCGTGAATGAGGTTCCAATGGCTGCCTAAAATATCGAGGTCGAAGAGCACTCTAACGGGAGTCTTGCCGCGGCTCGCCAAACATGTGTTGACTTGCGCCAGGCCTTCACTGATGTGCATGTTGACCTTGGTTTGAAACTGCCTGGCCAAGCGATCGACGCAGCAAAGTAAGGCGTCCGACGCGCTCCCTATCGACGCAGCACCAATGTGGACCTTGATGCGCTCTGTCTGTTCGGCAAACAACGCTTCAAAATGCTCGCCGATGCGGTCATAATCCGTTTGTTTAGGGGCATCCCCATGTCCTTGCCATTGATCGTTGAAAAAACAAGAGACGGCCCCCTTGAGGCCCAAGTCTTTGTAGGCTTTGAGAACGGGCCTGGGATTCGACGCGACTGAGTACAGGCTCGTTGCCCCGCACCTGACGGCGTCCATGAGCACAAAGACGGCCTCTGAATAGCGGTCGTCATCGGTCTTTTGGACCTGTTTGTGCATCTTATGCAAGAGTTCAGGAAGGGACAAATGGTCCAAAAAACGCCGATCAAAGAGTTGATTTGGGTGCAAGTGCCCATTGACGAAGCCTGGTGTGAGGAGGAAATCATCGGCATTGACGCCCGAACACTCCGCTTCGACATAGCGAATGTCTTTTATTTTGCCCGCCTCAATCGTCAGGTTAACGCGCTTAAAGACGTCCTGATTGCGTACAATGACGTTGTTTAATTTCATTTCAGTCTATCGAGTTTCTGTTGAATAGCTTTTATATTCTGATCGAATTTGGTCGTCAAGCGAGCATCTTTAAATTGCTGTTCTTCGGAGATGTGGAGGGCCTTTTTGTATCGTTTCTTGGCTTTAGCGGGATGTTCACTCTCCAGGGATTGAGCCAGCAAATAATTATAATAGGCCACTTGATAATGCCTTTTCCCAAACAACTTAGTTATCAACTTTTTTGCCTTTTTATAATAGGCGATTGCTTTGGCCGAGGCCTTGTCATCCGTGATCTCACGCCACTGCGAGGCTGGACTGACGTAACGTTGCATGACGATAGTCATTTGCTTATCATAGCTCTTTTGGGCATCCGCAAGAATGTTTTTTAACGATAACATCGACGCGTCATACTCTCCTGCGGCCTCTTGTATGCGGTGTTGGAGGAATGCCAGTAAAAGGGAGTAATCCATAGAGAGGGGCGTGTCTTTGAAAAACTGCAGGGATTGAGCGATTTCTTTTTTCGCCTCAACATACTTGTTTTGTTGCACATATAACTCGCCGAGACGTATGTACCCTATGCCGACATTGACGACTTGTAGGGGGGTATTGGTTTTGATTTCAATCGTTCGCAAATAACAGGCGAGCGCCTTGTCGTATTCACCCAATTCCCGCCATACGTGGCCAATATTGTTGATCGTTCGCCCGACCTCCGGGTGCATGGGCCCATACCATTGTTCATTGATGGCGAGCGCTTGCGTGTAACAACTTATGGCCTTATCATATTCGATTTTATCGCGCAATACAGATCCGAGCAAATTCATCATATCCGCAACAACAGGATGGCTGGGCGCATAATATTGCGCGTAAACCGAAAGGGCTTTTCCGTAATATTTTTGGGCCTGATCCAGTTTGCCGAACATGCGAAGCAATAAGCCATATTCGCGAAAGAGTTGGCCTAATTCCGGATGGGCTCGCGAGCCGTAAAGTTGTTTTTTATTTCGCAATATGACGGATAATTTTTCCTTGGCCTTTAGTGGGTCACCCAAATTAATGTATACCTTACACAAGTTGACAGAGAGAGTGGCCGTCTTGATTTTACTGCCGCAGTCTCCATAAATGTTTTTGTAAAGCTTCTCTGCTTCGGTGTAACACTCTTTTGCCTGTTTCAAGTCATTTAAAACATGCCATAGCTGGCCAAAATTATCGAGAATACATGCCTGCAGGTATTGTTCTCCGTGCTTCCGACAAATAGCCAAGGCCTTTTCATACCAATTTTTTGCCCGCGGATAACTGCCCATTTCTTTTGCGATCAAACCCAAGTGATACGAAATATTGGCCGTTTTCATGTCTTCTTGCCCGCAGTATTTTTCACAGAGAACCAGCGCTCCATCAAAGATAGTTTTGCTTTTATTGTAATCGCCTAAAGTAAAGTAACAATCACCCAAAATCGACCGGATGTCTATCGTTTCCTCGGCTGGAACTAAAGGCTGTAGATGCGATAAAATAGAATCGACATGAGGCACAAGTCCTCTCACCAGCTCAATATCTTCTGTTGTTTTGTCTTCCTGTGGATAGAGCGCTTGAAGGGCCACTAAAGCCTTTTTTAAAATATCGACGGTTTCGGCCTCTGAATGACGATGGCGAATCCATTCATGAACAAGTCGATGAACGAAAACAGCCCGCAAGGTCACTTTGATGAGAGAATGTTGCCGCAATAGGCGCAAGGCGTCATGGAAAAGCACGTTAGACTGGTCCTTAGTTGTTCCGCACAAATACTGCATTAACAAAGGTTTAGGAATGTTTTCAGGGTAGCAGTAAGCGATAAAACCCAAGAGGGCCAAAGCATTTTCTCCATGCGGTAATTTGCGGATGTTCCCGGCATTCATATCCCACGAAACATAGACAGCTTCATGAGTATCACCCGCTGGCAGTGTTTTGCTGGCAAGTAATTGTTCTTTATTGGTTTTGTACAAGCTTAGGTAATGCCCAATTTCCAACATATTTTCTGCCATGTAGGCCCCCGCTTGAGAAATCGCCAGCGGCAAATACCCCAGTTCGCCAACAAGTATGTTCGCTTGCTCTTTAAGTCCTGCCTTGAGCGTTTTGGGAATCAATCTCAATAACAGGTCCAAGGCCTCTGATTCGGTCATGACATCGACCTCGACCGCATTGATTAGTTTGTAATTCCTAGACGTGATGATGATGTGTCCTTTTCGAGGCAAAAATTCCGATATCATCTCCAGGTCTGGAGCGTTGTCGTAAACTAAGAGACAACTCTCTTGGCTCTCCAGCCACTTTTTAACTCTGTCAATTTTTTGATCATCCCCAATCCCCAGGGAAAATAGGCGCAGCTGATCCCCTAATTCCAAGTACTCGGCTGTCAGTAAATCCTTGCTCTCTGCGCTGAACCAGGCACGAAAACAATACTCTTTCGGCGGATAATGGATGGCTTGTGTCGCCAAAAAAGTTTTCCCAACGCCACCCATTCCTCGCAAACCGACCAGTGACACTGTTTTGCTTTGACCTGTCAATTGTGACCAAAGCATGTCTGTCAAAACTTTTCTATCAATGTATTGAGTGGGAAAATGCGGCAAATGCCATTTTCTCAGGATGGTGTCTTCGGACTTTTTTAAAGGCTCCACCGCGAGATTGATACGGTTACTAGCCCCGTGAATCGTGATGTTTTTAGCTCCGTCGACAACATCTCCCAGGAGAATCAAGGGGGAGAAAAAGAGTATGAGTTTGATCATGATTGATTAAAAGAAGACCGCTGCACAATGTCCCACGGCGCTTCGCGTCGTTAGTGCTATGGGCACATTTTCACTTTTAAAATGAGTGGATGCCATTGTTCTTTCAGTTTTTTAACTTCACTTATTCTCTGCTGAACACATTGTTCATTTTGACGCCACAACTCGGTCAACCGTGGGTCTTTGAACGATTGCATTCGAATGATTTTAAGGGCTTTTTTGTATTGTTTTTTGGCATTCCAAAGGTCCCCATGTTGCTCCAAAACTTGTCCAAACAAATCATGGTAATAGGCGGTGTAATAGTGTTCCTCACCAAACAATTTACAGACTAACTTGGTTGCTTTTTTATAGTAAGTTAAGGCTTCGTCTTGCTTGGCTTTATCAACCGTGAGTTGGCGTAAACGCAGTGATGGGATCTCATAACGTCGCATGCACACATGTAAACCATGACCGTAAATTTTTTTGGCGTCCAAAAATGCATTTTTAAAATCCAAATATGCCTGCGTATAATGACCAAACGCCTCTTCTATGCTTTGTTGCGTGAGTTGCAAAGTGATATTGTAATGAACAAACAATTTTTCACCCTTAAAGAATTTTTGAGCTTCTGCCAATGATTGTTCGGCCTCTGTGTATTTATGTTGCTGGATGTAGAACCGAGCTAGACGCAAGTGACTGACGCCTACATTGAGGTATTGTAATGGGGTATTGGTTTTGATTTCCAATGCGCGTCGGTAACAGGCTTCCGCTTGTTCGAATTCACCTAGACACATAAAAGTGTGCGCTAAATTATGAATCGCTTTCCCAACTTCAGGGTGGGAAGGGCCATAATACTTTTCGCTGATGTTACGTGCGGTTGTGCAACACTCCAACGATTTACTGTATTCTCCTCGATAACGCCACAGGATACCGATTAGATTGAGCAGTATCGCGCACTCTGGGTGCTCAACGCCATAATGCATTTGATAGATGCGTAAGGCTTTTAAATAGTATTTGTGGGCCCTATCCCACTCTCCAACTACCGAACACACAAGGCCATAATCGCGAAATAGTTTGGCCATGTTGGGGTGATCTTTGTCCCCAAAAATTTGTTTTTTGTTTTTCAATAAATATTCATAGCTTTCTTTGGCTTTTAAATGGTTGCCCAAGCCCTCGTACACTCGACACACGTTACCGAAAATAAGCGCTACTTTTGGTTTACCCTCAAACGACCCTTGATAGAGTTTTTTACAGATGTTATTTGCGTCACTATAGCAAGGGGCCGCTTTTAGTAGTTCTCTCAAGGCATTCCACAAACTTCCGTAGCTATCGAGAATGCAGGCCATAAAAAAAGACTCTGATTGTCCCTGTTTTTCACAAATCGCCATGGCTCGATCATACGATTGTTTTGTCTTTTGATAATCACCCATCTCTCTTGAGAGCAATCCGATACAGTATAAGATTTTGGCCGTTGTTATGTGGTCGGGACCGAGGTTCTTCTCACTTAAAGCTAGGGCTTGATCGAAAAAGTGCTTACTCTTGTCGTAATTGCCTTTATTGTATTTTCCCAAGGTAAAGTAACAATCGGCCAAAATGGACATCAAATCGACGACATCCACAGCGGCAACCAGCGGCTGTAATTGCGACAAAAGGTAGTCGACGTTGGGAGCGAGCGCCTTGACGAGTTCAATTTGTTCCTCGCTCTTCTCTTCACGCGGGTAGAGTGCTTGAATGGTACTCAATGCTTTCTTCAGGATGTTGAGTTTATCGGCCTCGTTGTGTCTGTGGCGAATCCAATCGTGGACGAGTCGATGGACCGATACCGATTGTTGTGAGACTTTGATCAGCGAATACTGCCTCAATATCTTCAAGGCTTCATTCAATGTAATTTCAGCCTGACCATTTGTGTTTCCGCACAAATACTGCATTAAGAGCGATTTGGGAATATTTTCCGGATAACAATAAGCAATAAAGTCCAACACAATTGTAGCATTATCGCCGTTCGGGTGTTGTTCGATGGACTTATAGTTCATGTCCCACGAGACATAAATCGCTTCATGCGAATCGCCAGCTGGCAATATTTTGCTGGATAAGAGCTGTTCTTTATTCGTCTTATAAAGCGTTGCGTAATGAGGTATATCCAACATATTTTCTGCCATGTACGCACCCGACTGAGCTATCGCCAACGGCAAATACCCGAGCTCGCTAACGAGACTTTGCGCCTGTTTCAAAAAATCGTCTCCTGTTTGCAGTGTTCTTGGAAGCAAAGCTTTCAAGAGCATCAAGGCCTCATCTTCTGTCATGACGTCCACCTCGATGGCATTAGGCAGGTTGTAATTCCTTGAGGTTATCAGCGTATGTCCATTATTGGGTAAAAACTCCGCTAATATTTCCATATTGGGCGCGTTGTCGTATATCAAGAGCGTGCTCGATTGACTGTCTAACAAGTTTTTTACCTTGTGGATCTTTTGCTCCTCGCTCATGCCATCTGAAAACAAATGTAACTCGGAACCAAGGGCCAAATACTGTGCCCGGAGTAAGTCCTTGCTTTCCGCGTTGAACCAGGCACGAAAGGTGTAGTCGCGCGGTGGATGTTGGACGGCATGCATCGCCAAGAACGTCTTCCCAACACCGCCCATGCCGTGTAATCCAACGAGGGCGACGGTTTTGCTCGGCCCCGTCAACTGACCCCAAAGGGCATCGGTCAGTCCTTTGCGTTCGACGTACTGGCTGAAGAGGCACGGTAAGTTCCATTCGCGCATGAGGGGCTTTTTTTCGTTGGATGGTTGCAATGGTTCTGCGCCTTCTGCCGCGAGGCCAATAGCGTTGCCATCCCCCTTGATCGTGATGTTTTTAGCTCCGTCGACAACATCTCCCAGGAGAATCAGCGGGGTAAGGAATGGCAGCAGAAATTTGAACATAAAACGCTATTTTGCATCGGTCTTTATTTTTTGTAATTTATTAATGCAAAAAGACCTATGAAAAATGTCGTCAAAGCTTGGCTTTGCGCGAGCACGACCTGCCGTAGCGTACATAGAGGTACGTGAGGCAGTCGGCGGAACGAAAAACGAGCTTTCACGGCATTTTGCATAGGTCTTTATTTTAGGTTCCCATCCTGAATCATATGAAAGATAAACTGGCCGGCGTTGTGCAGGGCGATGCTGTGAAAGGCGTCGTTTTTGGTGCCGTCGCCCCAATCGGAAATCCCCTTGATCATGACCCATTTAGCGCCCATCATGCTCGACACGGAATAGACGCCATAGGCCTCCATGTCGCCGCCGAGATATTCGGGCTCTCGTTGAGCGAGGTAATGCAAAAAGCTTTCGGAGTTGACGAGCGCATTGCCGGACAAGGTGAGGCCTTGGTGGACCTTTGCCCCCTTCCAATTGTGGATGCTGGCGTTGACGAGGGGCAACATCGGTGAAGTCACTTTGTCGCCGCGTGAAAGAATTTCGCCATTCTTCTCTTTGCGAGTCTCGTAATTGGCCACCTGACGCGAAATGAGAATGTCGCCCAAGGTCTGACCTTTTCCCTTATTGCCAAACGCGATGCCCGTTGAAACCACATATTGCGGGTGAATGTCGCGGAAAACACTCATCAGTGCGAGGGGCGTTGCGTTGGGCTCCAACATGCCCATCATGCCGGTCTGCATGTGAAAGACCTCCACGCCGCCCAGCGTTCCCATGTTGTAGACCACCTGATCGCGCACGGCCTCTTTGGCGATCTTCAGGCCAACCTTTTCCGCCTCTTTATGAATCTTTTTGGTTTCGTAGTTGGTGGCGGTCAGAATCAACAACCGCGAATGGCCCGTGTCTGCAGAGTTTGCCAGCTCTTTCTTTTCATCCGCGATGGCTTGCGGGCTCTCGCCGGGCGCGTTGGAAGCCTTACTCGGAGCGGCAGATTCTTCGACTTTATTGCTATTCCCTTGAATGAGAATGTTCCCGCTTCCCTTGATCTCATGGGCATGCACGACGCCACATAAACCTACCCACATTATGAACAAAATCCTCATAACATTCCTTATCGTTGATGGTCAACAATTTTAAGAAAAACTGGGGTAGTTGCACTCAGTTTTGGTCCGCTTTTATACAAAAGTCAAGATTATTTGCAACAAGGAAGGCACAGGCCCTCAATCATGAGCCGAAGTTGTTTCTAGCGCCAATTAAACAACGAAATGCAACACTCGGACGGTATGAATTATTTCCTTCTTGCCGGACCTGCGGTGTGTGGTTAATCTAGATAAGCGATGAACTACACGATGGAATCTTTGATGGAGTTGGCGGTGCAACGTGGGGCGACGGATTTGCACATCAACCCGGGTGAAGCGCCGACGTTGCGCCTTGACACGAAGTTGAGGCCGCTCGAGGGAATGGCGCGTCTAACGTCCGAGGATGCTTGGTCTTTGGTTAGAGCGATCACTACGGACGCCCAACAGGCGACATTGCAGGCGCAGGGCTCAGTTGACTTCGCTTACCACATCGAGGGCAAGTCTCGTTTTCGAGTAAACGCTTTCCGCGTGCGCAATGCCTACGCCCTTTCGCTGCGTTTGATTCCAGAAAAGATCTTAAAGTTGGACAGCATCGGGTTGCCTTCCAATATAGAATTTTTGTTGCAACAGCCGCGGGGCCTGATTCTCGTAACGGGGCCAACGGGAGCTGGTAAGAGCACGACGCTCGCCGCGATGATCGATTGGTTTAATTGCCACCGCGAAGGTCATATTGTGACGTTGGAGGACCCCATCGAATACGCCTTTCATCATGGACGTTGTTTGATTTCGCAACGCGAGATAGGGAACGACACGCCCAATTTCAAAAGGGCCCTCAAGGACGTTTTGCGGCAAAACCCCGACATTATTCTAATCGGTGAGATGCGTGATCTCGAGACGATCGAGGCCGCTGTGACGGCTGCGGAGACGGGTCACCTTGTCCTTGCAACGCTTCACACGACGGGAGCCGCGCGCACGGTCGACCGCATCATAGACGTTTTCCCGGCTGAGAGCAAAAACTACATTCGCACGCAACTGGCGTCAAACCTCGTTGCCGTTCTTTCTCAAGTCCTGTGCCCGAAGGTGCCATCGGGTCTGGTTGCAGCCTTTGAAATCATGGTCAATACGACGGGTATCGCCTCGCTCATTCGGGAAAACAAGACTTTTCGCATTGCTTCTGAGATCCAAACGGGCGTGCAATACGGCATGATCACGCTCGATAACCACCTCTTTTCGCTGTATTCCCAGAAAAAAATCACCAAAGACATTGCCTTACGCGTCGCCAACGAGCCCGCTGAATTGCAGACACGGCTGGCTAAGTGAAAAAATCGCATCCATTTTCTACCGACCTTTCCTCTAACTAAATGAATACAAACGACACTAGAACGCCGCTAGAATCCATTTTGCATCGGCCTTGGTTGATAGAAAAGCGTGTTGATGGCAGTATATCGTGTATCGTCGTGGGTGCCGTTGAGGACATCGAGGCGATTGTGAAGGATTTCCCTGGGGGCGTGTTTTGGCTGGTAGACCTCGCGTCGGCCGAAAAATGGTTGCACGCGGAAGAGCCGAGCATTTTCCCAATCGATGCCGCGTCTCACGAACAGCTGGAAGCACCTCTAGTAAGCTTTATCCGCCGCAATTTGAGCCAGATGCCGACTTTGTTGGTCGCGGAATCGATTTTAAAAAAGCACACGGAGTTATACGAGCCGTGCCTGTCGCAATTGATCCAAATTCTGGACGGTGCGCACTCGTTGAGAACGGGCTGGAAGGCTCAGGCTTTAAGTGTACAGCGGAATTTGTTGAAGAATCTGCCATTTACTCTGCGTTATCGGCTAGATGAGTCTTTTAAAGATCGGTGTAAAGGGTTGCCAATCTTTGTTGTCGGGTCAGGGCCGTCGCTGGATGTCACATTGCCGCTGATCCTCAATATGAAAGAAAAGGCAATCACCGTCGCCGCTGACAGCGCTCTACAGGCCTTTCAAAAGCTCGGCGCCGAGCCCGATATCCTTGTGACGCTCGATGCCTACAAGCCCCTACAGGAATGCGCCAAAGAGACACCGCAAAAGACACTCTTATTGGCGAGTTCGGACTGTCACATGAGTTGGTTGCAGTTTTTCCCCAAAAGCCGTATAGCGATCTTTGATAAGGGCGAAAAGACTGACGCCTGGCTGCATCAAAGAGGTGTGCCGCCAACACCCCTGACTGGTAGAAATAACGCGGGTCTAACTGCTCTTTTGACCGCTGTGGTGCTCGGCGGGAATCCGATTATTCTGCTTGGAATGGACCTCGCTGAAGACAACAAAAGTCGCTATGCAGAACTGACGGACCGCCACCTAGGTGACACGGCTTTTTTTCAAAAACACGCCATTCCCGGGAGCTATCAGGCAGAAGTCCAAAGCCCCTTTTTGCTGGATTGGAAAGAGACCTGTGAGCTCTGCAAACAATTGTCGGCAGCTATCACGCTTTTCAATCTCAACGACCGCGGGGCCCGCATCGACGGTACTCAATTATTGCATCCGTCAAAATGGCAATCCCTGCAACCGAATCTTCGTCGCGGAGCCTTTCTTTTTTCGCCAAAAACTTTGCCGATCGATCGGCCGTTGATCGATGCCTTATTTGAGCTGTCTGACATTCTCAAAGCACTCTTGAGCCGATGGGATGAAAAGGCATTGCAGGAGCTCCTCGAGCACGATGAACTGTCTGTTTTTCTCGGTTCATACACTTTTTCGCTCATGCAACGCGTGTCGGAAGCGCAGACCTTTCGCTTGCCAGACCTCGATCGCATAGGAGAACACCTTCAATCGCTCCGCATTCTCTTGGATAATCAGGCCTTTTTACTTTGACAAGCGCCGCGAGGTTTGTGATAAGTGTGTCGAAATGCTCTTGTAAAAACATGATCTGACTGGAGAAGGTATTTTCAGGAGTAGACATAATCAACACAAAGACCTCTGCAAAAGGGCCTATAGCAAGGCCTGAGGAGCGAGGGCGACGGGAGCGTACACCGGTACGTGACCTAGCCCGAACGACGAAAACGCAGCTAGAGGTCGTTTTGCGGAGGTCTTTACTATGATGCGACAATTAAGGAATGCTTTCTTCTCTGGCCTATTTTTGCTGTTGCCGTTGGTGGTGACGGTGATGTTAGTGCAGTTTCTGTTGGAAAAGGTGGGACAACCGGCCTCGAGCCTGTTCTTTTCGTCCTTTGGCCTCGACAGTACGTGG
>Ga0209417_1002083_pt1 | contig 32904 bp, 27 predicted proteins | sample RifGroF2_FD_184002 | JGI IMG/M metagenome (GOLD analysis project Ga0209417, IMG submission 184002) | Groundwater microbial communities from Rifle, Colorado, USA - Groundwater F2 (SPAdes) (version 2) | ecosystem: Environmental > Aquatic > Deep subsurface > Groundwater | place: Rifle, Colorado... | reverse complement strand
GATTTGTTTTGGCAGATGATGATCTTCAAGAACTTTTTCAATTAAATTTTTATCGAAGACTGCCCAGGGTGCGTTTTGATCTTTGCTCAGAGGAGATAATAGTTGAATAAGTTTTTCTGCGATCAGTCCCGAACCGGCGCCGGCTTCTCGTGATATTGTTATACATGGTCCCACTGTTCCTTTTCTTGCTGCATCGCCATCATGCACGTGGGATTCAACATAATGTTTTGCTTTTGTGAAAGCGCTATTCTCAGACATACGACCTCCGTATAATTATTTTGTAAATACTTATTGCAAAATTAGAGAATTAAATATCAAAAAAGAAAGGTGATGATTTTGAGTTAGGTTTGGATGAGAAAAACTTATTATTTGAGATTCGCGATCCTACGCCATAATTTTATACGCTATATCTTCAGTGTCCGGTCGTTAGAACATATAAATGCTGTAAGTGTTAAAGAATATTACGCTATATGAATAGATGAGCGTTATCAATTTGAAATGGGAAATGCTTTTTTTCCGCGAAAAACCTAGCCCACGAAAAGAGCGGTTAAAATGAACACGAGAAAAAAAGTATTTTCTCAACTAATCAATTACTTACCCATTCATGAATTTCATAACTGTGTTGATCGATATAACGGTAATTATGAAGTACAAACATTTAGCCGCCATGAATAATTTCTTACGGATTTTAAATGTGTCGATTTTTGAGAAACCCCTATTTTACATCTTGTAATTGGGATTGACTACACTATAATAACTCTTTTCTCGCTAACCAATTGAATTTATTCAACTTATAACCGGGCAGAAGTGACCAAATATATAAAAAAGTTATTTTATGCTTAACGCGACTGTCTACTTAAATAAAGAACCGGCTGCGAAATAATTTTCATTTCAATTCCCTTTGCCGTTAAATTTTTTGAATTTCAATCTATAAAGATCGTAGCCTAGTAGCATGAAAAAAGAAACATATTCTAATAACAGAACCCACGTGTATTCCTGCCAGACTTTTCCCATTGGTGTAACATTTGTGAGATTGGTTGTGAAGAACAAACTTAATACTGAAGTAAACTGCACTAAAGGATTTATCGCCGCGATCCATCCCATATACCATGGATAAAATGTTGGAGTAAAAATGATCATTGCAAGTAAAACGGCATACACTCCATAAAGAAAATTTTTATAGCTGAAGCTTATTACCGCAACCGCAACCACTAAGCAAGCCGTACAAATCAACCGGGTCGTTTGTCCGTTGTTCAAAAACATGTTTACGAATTGGTATACCGATCCGTTAAACTCCCAGTGTGATAAATATTTAAATATTGAACTGGTCAACGGTCGATCTTGTGGAAGGAACGGGAAATAAAACACGACAACAATCAATAAAAATAATGAATAAAAAAGAACTGCTTTTTTGAATCGGAATTTTTTAAGAAGCAGAGGAAGAAGAAAGACCGGATACAATTTTATAAGAAAACTGAGTCCGAAAGACAATGAAGAGCCTATTACATTATTCTTCATAACAAAATATAAAAACATCACAAAGAACATTACCGCTGCGGCATCCAAATGTGCGTTCACGAAAAATTCCATTATAGGAAGCGGGAGCCACGCATAAAAAATTATCTGGTGTTCGTTCTCCTTTTGCAACCGGAATAATTTCAGTAGAAAAAGAAGAGTGAAGAATTCACAAATGAGATAAATCAGTTTTAACCCGACCGGTGACTCCCCGCTAATAAAATAGCTCGCAGCAAAAATCAATTGAGCGACAGGCGGATAAATCGCCGTCATCGTTTTAAAGCTTACTTTTGAGGGAAGATCTTTTCCATGAAGGTAAATGAGTGATGTGTCTGCTGGATTTTTTTCATATGGATTAATCCCGTGTAGTAAAACTTTTCCTTCCCACAAATAACGGTAATAATCGTCAGATGTTGTTGGAGAAGAAGGAACTAACGTCAAGCGGAAAAGCAATCCGAATAAAATAATTACATACGCTAATGAAAATTCTTTGTCGAAGAGCGAGATAGTTTTTTTTTCTCTTCGTTTTACAAGTTGAGCCGCGAATAAAAAAAGTAGGAAGACGAGTGAATAAATAATCATGTAAAGGAAGATACATGGCAACGCAAGATTCGAAAAAGTATAATAAAGCAGTAATGCCTCAATTAAGAAGCCGAGAGCTAAAAATTTATTCCGCGAAAACTGAAATAGTTTTATCAACATTTTTTTTGAAATAAAATTAGCACAAAATTTCTCTCTGTTCAATAGTCCATGCCGGGATTTTCTCGTAATAAATTATTCAGTCTGCCCATTCTTTCACAGATTTAGATTAGAAATCGGATAGAGAGAAAACAAAAAAGCCTCAAAAACGCATATTCTGAACGTTATTGAGGCTTATTTTTTATGTGCGGAGAGACAGGGATTCGAACCCCGGAAGGACTTACATCCTTAACGGTTTTCAAGACCGCCGCATTCAACCACTCTGCCATCTCTCCGAAGATTTTTTGAATTTCTTCGCTTCAAAAATACTTAAAATTTCCTTTTGTAACAACGCTCTGAGGCTGGATGTGCAATTTTCTTTAGTATAAAGTTAGTGTCCGCCGTAAAGTTCTTCTTCAGTTAATTCGCATATAATGTGAGCAACGGTGATGTGTCCCTCTTGGATCCTTTGTGTATTTGCAGATGGAATGACAACCGGAATATCGACTAAGGATTTTAGTTTTCCACCACTTCCACCAAGAAAGCCTAAAACCTTCATCCCTTTTAAATGAGCCATCTCGACCGCTTTTACTACGTTCAGAGAATTTCCGCTAGTAGATATTGCCAATAAAATATCGCCTTCGTTCCCCAATCCTTCAACGTTGCGGGCGAAAACATTTTCGTAACCAATGTCGTTTCCACCTGCGGTTAAATTTGATGTGTCTGTTGTTAACGCAATTGCCGGGAGTGCTGGTCTTTGTATGTGATGGCTAAGCCGGATCATTAATTCCGTTGCAATGTGCTGGCAATCGGCAGCGCTTCCGCCGTTGCCGCAAAGCAAAAGTTTTTTCCCGTTTTTATAAGCGTTGACTAATAGTTCGACCGATTTTACAATATCGCCGGAACAACTTTCTAATATTTTTAATTTTGTTTCAGAACTTTCCGTTAGTGAATCTGAAATAAATTTTTGTTTATCCAATTTTAATTTCCTGGTTAATAGATTTTAATTTTTCTTATGTATTGCATCAGAAAACTCTGTGAGCAAATCCCAATTTTTCTCGTCTTCAAAATAGTTACCTGTTACAACAATTTTAGCGCCGCTTTCAATTTTCTCACGCGCTTCTTGCGGTGTACGGATTCCTCCCCCAACGATTACCGGAATATCAACAGCATTTGAAACTGCGGAAACCATTTCCCTTGGAACCGAATATTGCGCGCCGGAACCGCCTTCAAGATAAATAAATTTCATCCCCAAATACTGTCCGGCTAAAGCAGTTGCAACCGCAATTTCCGGTTTATTACGTGGTATTGGTGAACTTCCGCTAATGTATTCAGCGGTGGTTTTTACACCGGATTCAATCAACATGTATCCTGTAGAAATAGCTTCAAGTTCCATCCGTTTAATTATCGGTGCGGCAATAATATGTTTGCCGATGATGTGTTCGGCATTTCTGCCGCTGATAAGCGAAATGTACAAAACGGCATCCGCCCGATCGTACAACTGATGTACGGCGCCGGGGAAAATGATTGTCGGAAGTTTACCGGCTTTCTTTATCCTGTCGATCGCTGATTCAAGGTTTCCACCCATCAATAAACTACCGCCGACAAGGAATCCATCAACTCCGGCTTTTTCGCAAACCGAAACGAACATAGTTAACCTTTCACCGGAAATCTTATCAGGATCAATTAAGATAAGATAAGCCGCTCCCTTTTTCTCGATAACATCTAACAAATATGAATAAGTCGTCATAATCCCAAATATATTTTTAGCAATATATTTAATTCTAAAAAGATAGAAAAGCCAAACCAATGGTTTATTGTTAAATTTTTCCGATTTTTAAGGAACAAATTTTCAAACTCTTGGAGTTCCCATGGCAATTATCCGTCCTTTTAAAGCGTTACGTCCTGTTCCGAAAGTGGTTACAGAAGTTGCGAGCGTTCCTTATGATGTAGTAAACACTGACGAAGCCCGTGTATTGGCGCAAAATAATCCGCTAAGTCTTCTTAACTGTACGCGTTCAGAAATTCATTTCCCTGATTCATTTGATCACTACTCGAAAGATGTTTATCAAAAAGCCAAAATGATTTTGGATGAAATTAAAAAGAATGCCCCGTTGGAGGTAGATGAATCTCCAAACTTCTATCTTTATCGACTTATTATGAACGGAAGAGCCCAAACCGGTATTGCCGCTACATTTTCTGTGGATGATTACGATAATGATATTATAAAGAAGCATGAAAAGACCCGGAAAGAAAAAGAGGACGATAGAACAAACCATATCGTTACAACCGAAGCGCAAACAGGTCCGGTTTTTTTAACGTATAAAGGTGTTAGTTCAATCGATCAGGTTGTTGAGAAGGTTACTAAAGAAGAAAAACCATTGTATGATTTTACTGCTGCCGATGGAATTCAGCATACGGTTTGGATTTTACCGACGGAGTTCAATCAATTATTTATTGCTGAAATGGCTGGAGTAAATAATTTTTACATTGCCGATGGGCATCATCGTGCTGCAAGCGCAAGCCGTGCAAGAAAAGTGAAGATGGAGAATAATCCACAACACACTGGTTTAGAAGAATATAATTTTTTTATTGCGGTACTTTTTCCGGCTGAGCAACTTCACATTCTCCCTTATTACCGTGTGGTTATGGACCTTAACGGGAATTCGAAAGAAGAATTTCTTAACGCTGTGGCGGAAAAATTTTCGGTTGAAAAATCAACAATGAAAGAACCTGAAGAAGCAAAATCATTTTGTATGTATCTTGAAGGCGAATGGTATTTATTAAAAGCGCTTGATTCTGTTTTGGCGAGCAATAGTTTATCTGCATCTGTCGGTGATCACTTGGATGTAAGTATATTGCAAAACTTTTTACTTCAGCCGGTGCTTGGAATTGATGATCCTCGCACGAATAAGCGAATTGATTTTGTCGGCGGAATTCGCGGAACCGGAGAATTAGAAAAACTTGTGAACGGCGGAAAATTTGCCGTCGCATTTTCTTTATATCCCGTTACGGTAAATGATCTTATGAATATTTCAGATGCGAATGAAGTGATGCCGCCAAAATCAACTTGGTTCGAGCCTAAATTACGAGACGGGTTGTTGATCCATACAATTTGATCCATCCGCTATTTCGGTATTGAGTTTAGTATAACTAAATTGCATACAAACATCCGGCATAGATTCTATGCCGGAAAAATAAAAGTGAATAACCATAATTAGTTTAACAAGGACGTGAAAACTTACGAACATCATCTTTTTTCTTTTATAAATGCACGGAAAATTTTCGCGTTCGTATTGATTTCCCTTCTTCTGAATTCCCCAATTTTATATCCGCATCAATCCTATGACAGCCTTGAAAAAAAGCTTAGTACCGTTTCCGGTAAAGAAAAAGTAGATATTCTAAACGAGTTAGCCGATGCTACTAATAGAACCGTCAAACTAATACCTTCCGAATATGCTGAGCAAGCGCTTAAACTCGCCCGCAAGATCAAGTATAGGTATGGCGAGGCAATAGCGATGCGTAATATCGGTTTCAATTATTACAGAAGAAATGAATTGGGGAAAGCCGAACCTGAAATTAAAAAAGCCCTGGAAATATTTCTTCAACTAAAAGATAGTTTTCAGTTGTGCGAAACGTATAATCAGATCGGACTTCTAAACTGGAAAAAAGAACGGTATGTTCCCGCCTACCAAAATTATAAGGCTTCGCTAAAGATTGCAAATGCAAATAATTTTAAACGACAGGAAGCGCAAGCATTAAATTATATCGGATTAATTTATTGGAAATGGGGCGAGTTCTCTTCCGCACTTGATTATTTTACCGAAGCTCTCGGAATAAAAGAATCATTGCACGATGATTTTGAAACTTGCATTACGTTAAATAACATTTCCAATATTTATAATGAACTCAACCGTCCGGCAGAAGCCATCGTCTATGCAAGTCGCTGCCTCCCGCTTGCTGATAAATTTACCAACAAATATGTTTTAGGCAGAGCATACAACAATCTTGGTGTTAGTTACTTTAAAAAAGGTGATTATGATAAAGCTATCGAATATCAAAATCGTTCCTTATTAATCAAAAGCGAAAGCAATGACCTTTCCGGACAAGCTTTTTCTTTAAGCGATTTGGGTGAAGTTTATCTTGCAAAAAGAGATACAAAAAAAGCTTCCGAGTACTTTCTTAAAGCTCTTAAACTTTGGCGTACGCTCAATGACAGTTATGGAATTTCAAAGACGACATTCAACCTTGGGAAACTATATAGCGCTGAAGGTTTGCTGGATCAAGCTGAATCATATTTCACTTTAAGTTTAAATGAAGCGAAGAATCATCAGAATAAGAAAAGTATCGCGCTCGCTTATCAAGCGCTCTCATCCCTGTATGAAACAAAAAATGATACCAAACAGGCTTTAGCATTTCATAAACTTTATTCGGTTTATTCTGATTCTATTTTAAATATTTTAACCAGCGATAAAATTGCTGAACTTCGGGTTTTAAATGAAATTGATGAAAAGGAAAAAGAAGTTGAACTTCTGACGAAAGAAAAAAAAATCCAGGCTTTAGAAATTGAGAAGCATGAAATAACCAACAGAATATTTATCCTTGTTACCATTGGCGGAATTGGAATTCTTCTTCTGCTCATCTTCAGGTTTGTAAAAATCCGCCGGCTAAAAATTTTGCTTGAAGAAAAGAATCAAGCTATCTCTCAAAAAAGCAAAGAACTTGAAGAAGCAAATGCTGCCAAGGATAAATTCTTTTCGATTATCGCGCATGATCTTAAAAGCCCCTTCACAGGTTTACTCGGTTACTCAGAAATACTCTCTGAAGAGTTTGATTCGATGGATCGGGAAGAAAAGATTAAAACCGTCGGATACTTGAAAAATCTGATTGAACGCGTTTATACGCTCATCGAAAATTTACTTGATTGGTCGAGAATCCAAACGGATAGAATTGAACTTTCACCCGAAGCTATTGACTTAATTACAGAAGTGCCTGAAATAATAACGTTACTGAAAGCCAACTCAGATAAGAAACAAATTATCCTTTCAAATAGTATCTCTGAACCGCATACTGTTTTTGCAGATAAATACAGCTTCAGATCAATCATGCAAAATCTAATTTCAAACGCGGTTAAGTTTACGAATCTAAACGGCGAGGTTAAAATTTCCGCGCAAGAGAAAAACAACTTCATCGAAATTTCCGTGAGTGATAACGGTATTGGGATGAAACCGGAGTTAATCAAAAAGATTTTTATGATCGAATCAAGGCACACTACAAAGGGAACGGCAGACGAAGCGGGAACAGGGCTGGGATTACTGCTCTGCAAAGAGTTGGCAGAAAAAAATGGCGGCGGCATCGTCATTGAGAGTCAAGTTGGGATCGGAACCACCATTAAGATTTCACTTCCAAAAGCAAATCAGAATCTTTCAACCGCCTCCAACGAAATTGATTGAGAGTATTAATAATTTCTCGTAAATTTGATTGAGTAATTTCTCAACTTTATAAAGAAAAGGAACAAGTTATGGAAAATCGAGTATATAATTTAAATGCCGGTCCGGCAATTTTACCTGAAGAAGTTTTAAAAGAAGCTCAAGAACAACTATTCGCATTACCGGGTGTCGGCATGTCCGTTTTGGAGATCAGCCACCGCTCAAAAGCCTTTGATGCGATCTTAGCCGATGCAAAAAACGGTGTAAAACAATTATTAGATATCAGCGATGACTATCATATTTTATTTTTGCAAGGTGGGGCGAGTTTACAATTTTCAATGGTTCCGCTGAACCTAATACCGCCGAAAAACAAAGCAGATTATATCATCACCGGCGTCTGGTCGAAGAAGGCATTAAAGGAAGCTAAGCGAGTTGGAACCGTTAATATTGCGGCTTCAACTGAAGCAGAAAATTTTAAACGAATTCCAAAACAAGATGAATTGAAACTTGATACCGACGCTGCGTATGTTCATTACACTTCAAACAACACTATTTACGGAACCGAATGGCACAGCGAACCTGAAGTAGGCAACGTGCCGTTGGTATGCGATGCTTCATCAGATATTTTCCATAAAAAAATTAACATGAACAAATATGGAATGATCTACGCCGGTGCGCAAAAAAATATCGGTCCGTCCGGAGTTGTGCTTGCTATCCTTAGAAAAGATTTGTTGGAAAGAAGTCAAGATTCTCTCCACACCATGTTGAATTACAAAACACACGCAGAAAATGATTCGCTTTATAATACTCCAAATGTATTCGGAATTTATATCATCGCCTTGGTAACAAAATACTTATTAAAAAACGGCGGACTTGATGCGATGTACAAAACCAATCTCGCTAAAGCCGGATTAATTTACGAAGCGATTGACGGAAGCGGCGGATTTTACAAAGGACACGCGGATAAAGACAGCCGCTCTTTAATGAATATCACATGGCGTTTACCGAGCGAGGAACTCGAAAAGAAATTTACTGATGAAGCTACAAAAGCGCAATTTATCGGATTAAAAGGTCACCGTTCCGTTGGCGGAATCCGCGCTTCGGTTTACAATGCCTTCCCACTAAAAGGCGCTGAAGCGCTTGTTCAATTTATGAATGAATTCAAATCCAAGAACGGATAATTTTTCTTAGCGACTTTGCGTCTTTGTGTGAAATTATTTCTCACTCAGGCGCGAAGACGCAAAGTTTTTAAAGAGGTTTAAGATGAAGTATTTATCAATTTTAATTTTTTCATTTCTTTTAATTACCGGCTGTGGTAAAAAAGAAGAGACAAAACTGCAGGCGGTTAATCCAGAAGCAGCCGCGTTTGATATGGGTGAAGGCGCATCCGAAGTGAATGCTTCCGTAATCGTAAAAGGATTTCAGCAAGATGAAGTGGATGGCTTTTTTAACTCGGAGTTAAGCTACAGCGTTGATTTGCAAAGACCTGACGGTTCTTCGGTAAAGAATAAGTTTTCCGATGTTATGACTAACAAAGAAAAAGAAAAACTTTCCGATCAGCAGCTTAATATTCAATTTGAACTTGATTCAACTTTTATCACAGGAAAATACAAACTCGTTATTAACGTTAAAGACAATTACTCAGCACAAACCGTAATAGCAGAAAAAGAATTTGATTTGGGAGAAGAATAAATAGATCATGGTAACTCAATCTATTGATACAGATCCAAAATTTGAACAGAAATTAATCTCACTACTTCGAAAGATTCCTTTCTCAAAAAAATTTGACCGGATGCAGGTTTTTTCTTCAACAATTATAAACTTCTCAAAACGTGCAATAGCACGTGCAAATCCAAATTTGTCCAAGCAAGAGAAAGATATTCTTTTTGTTAAATGCAATTATAGTGCTCAATTAGCCGCAAACCTTAAAAAACATTTAGACAATACCGCGACATGAAAAATAATGAACTGCAAAATGCACTTGAACCAGTGGTCCGTGTACTAGAAGAGTTAGGTATTGTTTATTATATAGGTGGATCAATAGCAAGTTCGATTTATGGAATAGCTCGAGCTACAATGGATATAGATTTGGTTTCTAACTTGAAACTAAATCAAGTTAGTTCACTTGTTCGAAAGTTACAATCCGCTTTTTATATAGATGAGGCGATGATCATTGATGCGATAAAAACTCGCTCGTCATTTAATCTTATCCATCTTGAAACAATGTTGAAAATTGATGTGTTTATTCTTAAAGAAAAGGAATATTCTAAGAAATCTTTTGAAAGAATCCGCAAAGAAAATATATCGGATGATAAAGACTCCATCCAAGTTAATCTGTGTTCAGCAGAAGATATAATACTTCATAAGTTGGAATGGTTTAAATTAGGTGGGGGCACCTCCGAAAATCAATGGAAAGATATATTGGGAGTCATAAAGGTACAGGGAAACTTGTTGGATAATGAATATCTGTCTAAATGGGCTGCTGAATTAGGGGTTAGTGATTTACTCTTTATAGCACTCACTGAAGGAAAAATCGATTAAGAAATGTTTTTTATTAACACATTAAATAAGAATTTGATTTGGATCGAGCCATCAATTCTTTAAATAAACTTTCGGCATATTTTAGTAATGTCAAACTTCCTTCCTATTTTTCAAGGAAAAATTCTGAATCTTAATCGTGCCCATCATCTTAATCTTTGGGGGAAATAAAGGAATTGCGATTAAGAAAAAGATTATGATTATGAATATGATTAAGAAAAAACGAAAAACATAATTAAAACCTGTTTTTGTAAAACACGTTAAATTGTCTTATTGATTGTTATACCGATAAAAAAAGGAATGTATGGAAGAACAAAAGGATCAGCAACATGAAGCAAAAGGTTTGTCTGAAATCGTATCAGAGGCTTTTAAGGAATTACATGATACCGTCATAGCCTTTTTTAAGGCTCCCAAAGCGTTGTGGGGAGTAAACGTTCCCTACATTATCGAAGGTTTAGTTTACTTTGGAATCTTAACGATCCTCGGGAAATATTCTTCAGAAAATCTTTCGGTTAATGACGCGCAGGCAGGACTAATCTACAGCTTTGTAACCGGCGGCATAACTTTTTCCATGCTGATGTTCGGCGGTGTTTCAGATAAGATCGGGGTGCGCAAATCACTTACCTTAGCATTTATCCTCTTTATCACCGGAAGATTTTTTGTCGCTTTGTCCGGCAGCTTAAATATGGGTTCGGGTTTGTGGTCGCCAATGTTTTTTATGATGACCTCCGGACTTTTGATTATGGTTCTTGCTTACGGTTTATATCAACCGGCGGCATACGCGGGGGTAAAGCGATACACAACACCTAAAACCGCGGCAATGGCTTACGCGGCAATTTACGGTTTTATGAATCTCGGCGCTTTTTTCTCCGGATTTATTTCCTCATTCACCCGCAAACATTCCGAAAACATTTTTCCCCCCAATGGTCTAACGGCTGTCTTTTGGGTTTATGTAGTTCTTACCATTATTGCGCTGCTTATTTCGATGGTTATTCTCACAAAGAAAAATGACAAAGCTGCGGTTGCAAGTGTTAAGGCAGAAGCGGGTGACACCTCTAAGGATGAGGAAGAAGAGAAAACCATAAAAATAAAAGTAAACAACATCCCGTTAATTGCTTATGCGCTTGTAATGCTTGGGTTTTTCCTTCTCTCCGGTTTAGCTTTTGATAGTAGTTGGAATGTTCATTTTTCAATTCAACTGTTAAAATTAAATCTTGCCATTGATTTATTCTTACTCATTGCCGCGTTGCTGTTTATGTTAACTATATTTGAATTTTTAAGAAAGAGACCTTTACATCCGTTTCGCGATAAACGTTTTACGCTTTTTATATTTATTCTTATCCCGGTGCAGACCCTCTTCGCACACAACTGGCTTACCATTCCTTATTACCTAGACCGCGCTTTTGCTGGTTCATTTGTTGGCGAATATTTTGAAGTGTTTTCCAATTTGAATCCAATTCTAATATTTTTTCTTGCGCCTCTTGTAGCAGGTTTAACAGCTAAAGCGGATGTTTATCGGATGATGATTCTCGGTACAACCGTAATGGCGCTCCCGGTTTTTCTATTGGCGATAGGTCCAAATCCATATCTATTTCTCCTTTATATTTTATTGATGACAATAGGTGAAGCGATGTGGCAGCCACGTTTCCTTCAATGGATTGCGGAAGTTGCGCCGAAAGGAATGACCGGATTGTATATGGGTGTGGGACAGTTTCCCTGGTTCCTTACCAAAGTACTCACCGGTTTTTACTCCGGTTGGTTCTTAATGCATTATTGCCCTATCAATACTCCCCCCTCCGCAATGAACACCCAGTTTATGTGGTTGGTTTATGGTTTTATTGCGATAATCAGCCCCATCGGTTTGATCCTTGTAAAAAATTGGATGATGAAAAATTTTAAAACTAAAGCTGAGTAAAAATGATAATTGATAATTTGAGAAACGCTTCTCTTTGTTTCGGCTTTCATAAAAATTTTAGAGTTGCTTTTGAGTATTTACTCCGAACAGATTTTACTCATGTGGAAAATGGGAAATATCCGCTGGACGGTGAAAATGTTTTTGCAATAGTAAATAGATACGAAACAAAGTCCGAAGATGAATTGAAATGGGAGGGACACAGAAAATATATTGATATTCAATTTGTTGCATCCGGAGATGAACAAATTGGAATTGTTGAAATTGGTAAAATGTCTACGGCAACAGAATACGATGAAACGAAAGACGTACAATTTTTTAGCGGTGAGGGAGAGTTTTTTGCTTTAGGTGAAAAAATGTTCGCGATCATTTTTCCGCACGAAGTTCATAAACCGGGAATAACCGCCGAAGGCAATTCCGCGGTTCTAAAAGTAGTTATAAAAGTTAGAGTGATATAACTGACCACACTCAATATTGAACACCATCATTTCGAGCGAAGTCGAGAAATGAGCACTTCGACTTCGCTCAGTGCAACGCTAAAAGGTTTTTTAAGACAACTGCATTATTTTAAGAGAACAATCTTCTTCGTCTCAACAAATTTTCCAGCTTCCATTCGCACAAAATATATTCCGCTTGCAAGAGTTTTGCCATTGAAATCAACTTCATAACTGCCGGAGTACATTTCTCTATTTACCAATGTTGTAATTTCCGCTCCAAGGAAATCGTAAACTTTTATTTTCACCACTTCATTTTGCGGAACCGAAAACTGAATTTTTGTTACCGGGTTAAACGGATTAGGATAATTCTGTGAAAGTGAAAAAGTATTTGCCAAAACTAAATCTTCATCATCAATTCCTACAGTGGTGAAATCATAGTCGTTGTTATAGAGATTTCTTGCAAATGTTGCAGTGTTTGTCAACTTTTCTACATTATCAGCACAAATAATTGCAGAAGAAATTCTTTCTCTTGAAAATTTTTGCAAGGGAAAAGGTCCACTTGAGAACAATGCGCTAACATTTGCGTTTGTAATTACTGTATCAGCAAAACCACCAACCATTTTGCTCCAAACCACATCATCATTTTTGGGCCAAAGACTAGATGAAGTTTGAGAGACATAATTTAATGAGACTGCTGTTACTCCAATCTGATCGGATTCATCATTATCGGTTTTATCAAAATTGGGTTCCCCGTCGGTAGGTATTCCATCTCCCTCACCATCATCAGGTCCAAAATAATCTAGATTATCGTAAACTCCTACACCGTCTTTTCCAACATCATCATTTAGCGGTTCAATTGGCGAATCCCATTTCCCATTGTTATTTACATCTAAATAGCCAACCCAATCTCTGTCATTATCAATTCCATCATCTCGCCTCTCATCGATCATGCCATCTCCATCATCATCAATTCCATTCACACTGTTTGATGGAGTTTCTAAAAGCATAACTCCAATATACCCTGTCACCCAATTGCCAGGAGTTCCAAGACCATCAGTATCATAAGCATAAATTATTTCTAAATCTTTATCATATCTGACATTATCCCCATTATCATTGGTACCACCAACACCTGAATCGAAGTAAAAACCAATACATGTTGAATCATATGAAAAATCTGAAATATTCACAATATCATAGTGCCAGAAGAGAATGTTATCTGCTAAAGGATATGACATTTTTGAGCATTGATATCCGCGTACTTCAACCCTTAACCCCAACCCACCCCGGTTTGTGTCTGATAAGACGGGGAAAAAATTGTAGGGTGAGCGGGTGAATTCTTTATCCTGCGAATCATCCATTACGAAAAAGTTTTCAAAGCTGGCAGTTTTTACATCCCGTCCCCAATACCCATACCAGCGTCCATTCCATTCTGCTCCCAAACCTAATGCATTAGGCCAAATACTTGGCCATGAGTTTCGATCTATGCTCATTGCCGGCTTTGTGGACGAAGGATTTGAATAACCTGGAATCGGTTCTAATCCCCAAATTTCTCCCGTCAGCGGATCATAGTCCATTTGTTCACGATACGAAGATTCAATCGGATGTATAACCGCTTGATTTCCCGGAGCGGTTACTTCAGCGCCAATTAATAACGTCATTCCATCAAGATATGGATGCCCGCTTCCTTTAGGCCATTCACCCGATGGTTGAAAGGGCCAATGCCCAATCTCTCCGGTATTTTTAAATAACGTCCGGATTAAATTTCCATCAAGAATACTTTCTTTTTCATATTTAAATTCGCCGTAGGGTTCCGCCCTATATTTTTGTATTTGATCCGGAACCTGAGGAAAGATTTCATTTAAAAGTGAAAATGAAACAAAGAAAAGGATGAAGATGGAACCCGTTCTTAGCATAGAACCTCCGAAAAAAGTTAAAAACACTCAGAACTACATTTACGTTTCAAAACTATAAAATTTTACTGAAACGAACAAAATCTTTTCCAATGAATCTTGAAGTGATTCTGATAATAAAAACAATAGCACGCGGACCATACTGATTTAATCAGCGTCATCCGCGTGTTATTAATACCGATTACTTTAAGAGAACTATCTTCTTTGTTTCAACGAATTTGCCGGCTCTATTCTCACTAAATATACCCGCTTGATTGATTTTGAACTATTATTTGAATGTAACGTTTTGTTACGTATGTAATATTATATTACAACCACTTGTAACATTTCGTTACATCACTAAAAATGACTATGCGTTTTTTAAGTAAAAACAAACTTTATTTTTTGGCACTAATATTGTTTAGTTTTAAATGCGTAATTCTTGGTCCGAAAACTAACATCTTGGGAACTAATGATAACTTTGTATAGTGGTGCTAAAATTATTTTCATCTTTTACTTTCAACTTGTAACTCTTTACTTGTTAATCTTTCTCTATACTTCTTTCCCTCTCTCCCCTTTAATCTTAACCGGAAAACTCTTATGAAAAAAAACTTCCTCTCATTTGTAGTTATAAGTTTTATGCTGTTTAACCTCGGCTGTAAAAAATCCCCAACAGAACCAAACGCAACTGCAACCCTAACCGTAGAAGATGTCTCATGCACGGAAGCGTGGGTAAGAATAACAAGCGCCAATTTCCAAAACCCAAACACTCTTACCCTTTTTGTGAACGACAAAGCTGACCAAAGTATTACGTTTGTTAGCTCCGATACTTTACTTTACATAGACTCTCTCCTCCCCAACCAAAGCTACAAAATAAAAGCAGCCTTTGCCAACAACAACCAACTACAAACTACCAACGAAGTAGTTGCCACAACGATGGATACCACTACCCACAACTTTACATGGCAAACTTTTACTTTTGGTGGAGATGCAGGAAGCAGCTTTCTAAGTGACGTAGCCATAATAGACGAAAACAACATTTGGGCTGTTGGTGCAATTTATATGAAGGATTCTCTCGGCAATCCAGATCCAAACGATTACAACGTAGTGCATTGGGATGGAACAAACTGGGAAATAAAAAGAATTTATTTCCCTACAGTCTGCGGACAAACTAGTCTTACACCTTATCCCGCAAAAGCTATTTTTGCATTTGATGATGGACAAATTTGGATAAGTTCAAGTGGTGATAAAATAGCAATATTAAAAAATGGTGTGCAAGTAAATCAATTTTGTTTACCATGGTCATTTACAATTAACAAAATGTGGGGAACGAGCAGCAGTGATTTATATGTAGCGGGCAATGGGAGCAACATTGCCCACTACGATGGGAAAAGCTGGCAAAAGATAGAAAGCGGAACAACATTAAACATAAATGATCTTTGGGGAGATTTTAATAAGAGAACTCAAGAGTGGGAAATTTTGGCTGTGGCTGCAAACAAATTTTTCAATGAAGGTTCTACTGTATTAAAAATTGAGAAAACACAAGCAAAAGAAATCAATAAAACCGGGTTGCCCTGGAGCCTGAGTTCAATTTGGTTTCAATCTTCAAAGAATTATTTTATCGGCGGAGATGGACTTTTCTCCAATAAAAAAATAAATAATGACTGGATAAAAGTGGCTGATTTCCCATCTTTTTATAAAGATAGAATAAGGGGAGTGGAATCAAATGATATTGTTATTAGTGGTTCAAATGGTTTGTTATCTCATTTTAACGGCTACTCTTGGCACCACTATCAGAATAATGAATTACCGTACTTTACCGGCAGGCTCCTTTCCGTTGAAGTAAAAAACGACATAATTGTCGCCACTGGGTGGAAAGATCAGAGTTCAATAATAATTTTAGGAAAAAGATAAGAAAGGAGGATAATATGTTAAGAGCGCCAAATACTACTACTTATAATTTTCTCACTTTTTTTGTCTCTACCAGGAAAACAAATATGAAAAAATACCTCCTCTCATTTGTAGTTATAAGTCTAATGTTGCTTAACCTTGGCTGTAAAAAATCCCCAACAGAACCAAACACAACTGCTGCTTTATCTGTAGAAGATATTTCTTGTACCGAAGCCTGGGTAAAAATAACAACGACTAATTACCAAACACCGAACACGCTAACACTTTTTGTGAACGACAAAGCCGACCAAAACATTACGCTTGCAAGCAGCGATACGTTGCTTTACGTTGATTCCCTCCTCCCCAACCAAAGCTACAAAATAAAAGCAGCCTTTGCCAACAATAACCAACTGCAAACCACCAACGAAGTAATTGCCAAAACAATGGATACGACCAGCCACAACTTTACATGGCAAACCTTTAACTTTGGTGGAGATGGAGGAAGCAGCTTTCTAAGCGATATTTCCATCATAAACGAAAACAATATTTGGGCAGTTGGTGCAATTTATACAAAAGACAGTTATACTTATGACTCATTAGGCAAATGGATAGACCCTTATAATGCTATACATTGGAATGGAAGTGATTGGGAACTAAAAAGAATTTATTACAACTACAATGGTTCTCTACTTTGGGGTCTAATAAATTCAGTTTTTGCTTTTAGTGATAATGATATTTGGTTTGGTACTAATATACATTGGAACGGGAAAGTATTTGAACAACCGAATGCTTCTGCTCAATCTGGTTTGTCTGTAAATAAAATGTGGGGAACGAGCAGCAGTGATTTGTATGCAGTTGGCTATGAGGGTGGTATTGCCCATTACGATGGTAAGAGTTGGCAAAAGATAGAAAGCGGAACAACATTAAACATCAATGATATTTGGGGAGATTTTAATAGGAGAACTCAAGAGTGGGAAATTCTGGCTGTGGCTGCAGACAAATTTTTCAATGAAGGTTCTTCTGTATTAAAAATCGAGAAAATGCGAGCAAAGGAAATTAATAAAACCGGGTTACCCTGGAGCTTGAGTTCAGTTTGGTTTCATTCTTCAAAGAATTATTTTATCGGCGGGGATGGACTTTTCTCCAATAAAAAAATAAATAATGACTGGGGAAAAGTAACTGACTTACCAACTTTTTATAAAGATAGAATAAGAGGAGTGGAATCAAATGATATTGTTGTTAGTGGTTCAAATGGTTTGTTATCTCATTTTAACGGCTACTCTTGGCATCACTATCTAAATAATGAATTACCTTACTTTACCGGTAGGCTACTTTCCGTTGAAGTAAAAAACAACATAATTGTCGCCACCGGATGGAAAGAGCAAGGTTCAATAATAATTTTAGGAAAAAGATAAGAAAGGAGGATAATATGTTAAGAGCGCCGCCATATAATAAAATCGGGTAATGATGCTGATACATCACTACCCGTATAATGCAAATGAAAAAGATTCGAGTGAATAATTCAATGAATCATTCTGCCTTTTTATTTGCTTTTCAAAAATATCATGTAATTCTTCAAATTGAAAGATTTAATTATGAAAACTATATTAAATAAAATCGTATTTGTATCTCTTATTTTACTTTTAACCGGAAGCGCTTTAGCGCAATTAACATGGGGACCTGAACAATCCACTTATAGACGGCAACTGCAAAGAAGCGGTTCTGGAAATGTTCCTAATAATGGTTTATTGGCATTGAATACCGGTTCAACTGTTGGGAAAGAATATGCCCTAAATAAGCGGGCTGTTTATCAATGGGAAATTACCGACAACGATATACCTGATAATTCAACCATAACAAGTGTGAGATTATATTTTACTTATTCACATAACTATAACCCTAATGAATTACCCGCATATTTTTACAATATTTCTTATGACATTGTAAATCCCGACCAGACTCAATTGAATGGGATGTGGGATAATATGAATTCAATTTCGAATGCTATAGGTATAAAGACCGGCGTAAATGATGTGATAGACTTTGTCTCAAATAATTCTTCAGCTTCATTCAATCAGGCTATTAGAAACTCACTTCCTAATAATAAATTCGTCCTTGGAATAATGTGGCCTGAGAACCCTTCTACTGATTGGGCGACTTGGTTAATCAGTAATTCATATCTCACATTGACAATAGAGTATATTCCACCTCAAAAACTGGTAACATTAGATCAAAGATTAAGTGATAATTCACAAGCTGGGAAATTGCGAAAATGGGAAGGGACAGAATTTACTCCGTATCCTTATATAAATCCTGGTACTGAGTTAAGCTTTCCTCTAACTTCTGTTCAAACTCTACAAGGGGATCAGACTATTATTTCAAATCAAAAATATTATAATTGGAATAATGATTTATCAAATGTACAGAATCATAAGAGTTTTACTATTTCAAATGAAACCACTGAACTACGTTCTAACTTTAACCCAGTGCAATCTGGTATTACCATTAAAAATAACCTCGAACAAACTACGGTAACCGGAGGGAATATTGATTTTAAGGATCCCTGGTTGATTGATTATGCTGATCCCATCTATGGTAGCAGCATGCGTAACCGCGGAATGGACGCTCCTTTCAAATCCAGAACAGCACCATTTTATCCGGATGCTACAACAAGCTACAGCGGCGATGTTTATAAAGGCGTCTTCTTGAATCAAAGTGGCCCTACCAATAATTGGAATCAATCCTACTACTCCGTCCAGGTGCCACAAACACAAAACATAAATTTAGGCAGCCCTTGGGGTACACGCACATTTTATTTCCAAAACTGGAACGGAACAAATGCAACCCTACAAGATGCCAATGCCCTTGCAACCGGTGTAGTATTTAACGGTTCAACTGCAACGGTAAATGCCAATTACAAGGGTCACTTATTATCCAACAACAGTGCCGGTTTCTCCGGCAACAGCCAGCGTAAATTTATTTCCGATATTAATGGAAATAAACATCTTGTTTACGACTCTCAAGGAAGTGTTTGGTACACCAAAAGCACAGACAACGGCACAACATGGCAGCAAGAAGTAAAATTAAACGAAGATGGCACCCAGGCAAAAGGAGCTACATTCGCATATTCATCGGGCGACGGCTACATGTACATTTTGTATCAATGTGATCACGGCACATGGGGTAATCCTAACCCAACACTTATTTTAAGTCAATATTATTATGGAACTTTAAGATGGCGGGAAGAGGTTTGTGAATTAAGCTCTTACGCTTTAAATACGACGCCAACTATCTCAGCGGTAAGTGGTGTTGTGCTTGTTGTTTATAGACCGAATACAACTGGCGGTTTAGTAGGTAAAGAATATTGGCTTAGCTCCGGTAATATAACCCTAATTTATGATAGGATAATACCGGGAACAACCCAATATAGCACAAACCCTTCTCTGGCAACAACCGTACTCTCACAACCTACGAAACACATGCTGGTTTATCAAGAATCATACTATGGGATTTATTATAAACAATGGACCGTTGCTACCGATTTTGGTAACCTTGTTACTTCAAATCTAACTTCCGGTGTCGGTTACTCTCTTAATTATACACCCTCAATTGTAGATGTTACGACCGGTTCTAGACTCTGCTGGGTTGGCAGCAATTACAGCGGTACTAGTAAGCAGGTTGTTTTTAGAGACCCGGAAAACCTTTATCAGTTCTGGACATTCGGCAATTCCGTTGCATCTCCCTCAATAAACAAAACAGATGCAAATACGGCATATTTTATTGGGTGGAGTGATGGAAACGGAACATCATTCAAAATTGTTGATAACCATTTATCATACTCCTATATTAAAACGCTTACCGGTTTACAAGGGAGTGCAATGCAGCTTTCTAACGGCAGTGGCGCCAATACCATGTATGCGATGACATTTTATAACGGCGGGCTCCCCTATCCACTAACTCAGTCCAACTCGTTAGCTTCCTACTATTCTATGAGTAAAGAAAACACAAACAGCAATATTGCAAGTGGAAGAGCGGGAATAGTTATGAAAGGTGAAGGGGAATTCTCCTTTATGCTGGGTGATATCGAGGTAAATAGTGAAAAAATACGCTTTAAAAAACTCAGCGATACACTTACCATCCCTTCAAAAGATGTGTTCAATACATTGGTTGAAAGTGAACCTTTTGAATTAAAAGAGAATTCATCGTTTACCTACAGTGTAGAATACGGAGTAACAGATTCGGCTTTAGCAGCTCAAGTTTTGCAAAACGGCGAAAATGTAAAATTCAAAGTTGAGTTAATTGATGCTTTAACTAATCAGATTATCAATACTTTTGATAACGTAACCTATACCAAAGACTTTTTACAGAAGTATAATAGTCTTGCCTATCAAGTAAATACCGAAGCTATAGGTACAATGAATGTTAAACTTAGGTTAGTAGCTGACCACTCCGGAGATGCAAAGTATTTAATCAACAATAGCTTTGTAGAGGATGAAATAATCGCCAAAAAAGGATTTAAAGTAATCAATCTGAAAAATGAACTACAGATAAAAGATTACGCTCTAGCACAAAACTATCCAAATCCGTTTAACCCGGCAACAACGATAACTTATCAATTGCCGAAGAGCGGTAGTGTAACGTTAAAAATATTCGATATTCTCGGTAACGAAGTAAAAACACTTGTAAATGAGCAGCAAGAAATGGGCAGATACACGGTTCAGTTCGATGCTTCATCACTTGCAAGCGGTATGTACGTTTACCAATTACGTGCAAACGATTATACTTCTACCAAGAAGATGATGCTTCTCAAGTAAAAACAACCTCACCCTGTCTCCCTCTCCTTACCAAGGAGAGGGACTAAGGGAGAGGTTAATTTAACAGACTTTTATTATTGTTCATTTAAGTTCTTTCATTCAATCACATTCATAGGAGTATTTTTCATGGCATCACAAGAAACCGGTCATGCAAAGAATGTAGCAAACTTTGAAGACCTTATTTCATTTTGCACCGGATACGGTGTAAGCTACAATCCCGTAAAAGATTCAATCAAACTTTCCGCGCTCCGCTCATTACACACCGAAGCCAATGCAAAAACAACAGCGCTTAATACAGCCCAAACCGACTGGTCAAATGCAATAGGCGCAAGAGAACTTCTTTTTAAACCGTTAAGTAAACTTATCACCCGCGTAATCAATGCCCTTGACGCAAGCGACGTTCCCGCAACTTCAGTTGATAACGCAAAAACAATAGCAAGAAAAATCCAGGGGAAACGGGCAAACCCTAAAGACACTTCCGCTCCCGCAGACCCGGCAGCCTCCGCAGAAGAGACTCCCAAAAACATTTCAGCTTCCCAAATGGGCTTTGACAACCGGATAGAAAACCTGGATAAACTCATCAAACTTTTATCTGCACAAACCGGTTACGCTCCAAATGAAACCGAGTTAACCACCGCAGCATTAACAACCCTGCTCACCAATATGAGAACGGCAAATACCGCCGCAATAAATGTTAATACAACTTTAAGTAATTTGAGGATAGAAAGAGACGGTATCCTCTACCAACCCGAAACGGGTTTGGTTGATATTGTAGATGATGTTAAAAAATACGTAAAAAGCGTATTTGGCGCCTCAAGTCCGCAACTTAAACAACTAAGCGGCTTAAAATTTACGAGACCGAAGAAATAACCAAAACGAAAGAAGCCGCTTCAATTAAAAAAGCGGCTTCTCTCTTTTAGAAACAAGCATCCGCAAAAAGGAAACGAGCATCCCAATTTAGGTTTCTTCTATTACAAAAAAGGAAATACACGTCCCAATTTAAGTTTCTTCAACCACCCAAAAGGAAACAGTCTCCACCTAAAGGGAAACAACCTCCACCATTTAGGAAACACTCATCCGCAATTTGGTAACAAGCCCCCGACAAAAGGAAATACACATTACAATTTGGGAATCTTCAATCCCGCAAAAGGAAACAAGCATGTAAAAATTAGCAATACTGTTTTGCACGTTGTATTTTTTTAAGTCACGTTTTCCGGTCAGCTATTTAAAAATAAAAAGGCTGAGCAACTTTTATTGCTACAGCCTTTTATAGAATTTATTTGTACGCTTAGAATAGCGAATACTGAATCATGAACAATGAAGTATTTATCCTTCGAAGTTCGTCATTCCATGTTCGTTATTCATTATTCATTATTCCTTTTTGCTATCCATGTCTGTGCGAAGAGTACTATTCTCTTACAACCCAGACTTTAATGTTAGCTGAAACCGCCTGGTGCACTTTCACTTTAACATCATAAATGCCCAGCGATTTTATCTGCTCGTCAATCTCAATTTTTCTCTTTTCGATATCAAAGCCTTTTTCTTTCAGCTTATCTGCGATCATCTGAGAAGTAACGCTTCCGAAAATCTTATCTTCTTCGCCAACTTGAACAGAAATTTGAATTGAAACTTTTTCCAATTCAGCAGCCAAAGCTTTAGCTTCATCAACTTCTTTATCTTTTCTTTTCTGAAGTTGTTTCTTCTCTTCTTCAATAGCTTTTAAGTTTCCTTTTAAAGCTAAGTAAGCGTATTGTTTCGGGATCAGATAATTCTGCGCGTATCCGTCTTTTACATCGACAATTTCGCCAATCTGGCCTAAGGTGTCGATCGTTTGTCTTAATATAACTTTCATTTCATAGCCTCATCAATTACTTAACTGTATCGGAAACATACGGCATAAGCGCCATGTGTCTCGCACGTTTAATAGCAAGAGTTAATTCTCGGTGATACTTAGCGCTTGTTCCGGTGATCCGTTTAGGAATAATTCTTCCCTGTTCGGAAATGAACCGCTGCAAGATCTTGGTATCTTTATAGTCGATATATACAACTCCGGCTTCGGTAAATCTGCAAACTTTTTGATTTCTCATTTTAAATACCTTGTCGGTTAATATCATTGTTAATTAAATTCGATTCTTCCGGAGATAAAAATTTATCGAAAGAATCTTCCGTGTAGTCAACTGTTTCATCCACAAAAACTTCAGCTTCATCCTGGCTGCCGTTCCCGTGTTCGTTCCCTTTAGCATGTTTATTTAAAAACTGAATTCTCCGGGCTTTAATTTCTACTACACTCCGGTTATGTCCGTCTTCGGTTTTCCAGCTTCTGCTTTGCAATTCGCCGTCAACCAAAACCGCATAACCTTTTTTCAGTTTATTTTTACAGCTTTCAGCTAATTTGTTCCAGGCAACAACTCCAATGTAACAGACGTCCTCTTGTAACGAGTTTGAACTGTCTCTATATTTTCTGTTGGTTGCGATATAAAAATTAACTACCGGCGTATTATTCGATGTTGCTCTATAAATAGGGTCTTTGGTAAGGTTACCTACAATAGTTACATAATTAATTTCCGGCATCCGTAAATCAGCCATAGAAATCCTCCAGACTAATCATAATATTAGTAAAATTATTTTTCATCTTCTTTTTTTACATCCGGTTCTGCAACCACAGGAGTTTCCGGGATGACTTCGGTTTTAGCCGCCAGGCTGGCTGATTGTTTTTCGAGTTCAGCAAGGGCGTATTTATCAAGTTTTAAAGTAAGGAACCGAAGGATATTTTCTTCAAGTTTGTACATTCTTTCTAACTTAATGATAAATTCAGAAGGGGCTTCGAACCGGAAAAAAACATAGTAGCCTACTTTATGCTTTTGGATCATATAAGCTAAGCGTTTTCTTCCCCATAGATCGGTATTTTTCAAATCACCACCGTTGTTGGCAATTAATTCTTTGAATTTTGCAACAATAGCGTCAATCTGGGTGTCGTCCAGCGTGGCATTAATAATAATACCACTTTCGTAGTTATTTCGTCTCAAGGTTTCACCTCCCTTTGGACATTTAGGCCCTCATCTAAAAATGAGAGCAGGGTTAAAGAAACTAATTATTTAATTTTTCTGCCTAAAATTAGCGATTTTTTCGTAACTGAACAAATCAATTAAAAAATTCCGCGCAACCCCGCCTGCGTCGGGCAGGCATGAATGGATTGCGCGGAATTATTTAATTTTTCTGCCTAAAATTAGCGATTTTTTCGTAACTGAACAAATCAATTAAAAAATTCCGCGCAACCCCGCCTGCGTCGGGCAGGCATGAATGGATTGCGCTAGACAAATAAATCACGTCGAGCCGTGATATTGATTCTCCATCATCGTTTACGATGATTTTTTCTTCCAGCGATACGCCTCAGGTGTATCGCTGCATTAAACAAACATATTATTTACGATTTAACCTCGTAATTTTAAGTAACCTCGAAGGTCAGAATACAGTCCGATCATTGACCTTCGAGGTTAAATCGTAAATTATTTTCTAATTCTCATCGAATAAAACGACCGCCAAACAAACGTTAAAGCGATCAATAGGAAAACCATTCCAATATAAGGAGCTGTTGCTCTAAATCGCTCATCAATGGCAATTTCCATAGCCAACAAACCAAATAATGTTGTGAATTTAATGATCGGATTAAGCGCAACAGAGGAAGTATCCTTAAAAGGATCGCCAACCGTATCGCCAATAACGGTTGCGTCGTGCAGTGGAGTTCCTTTTTCTTTAAGATCAACTTCTACAACTTTTTTAGCGTTGTCCCAGGCGCCGCCTGCATTTGCCATAAAGATCGCTTGATATAATCCGAACAACGCGATAGAAATTAGGTAACTTATGAATAAAGAAGCTGAAGCGCTTGCGGCAATTTTCGCGTCGTCCGTCATTCCCGTTACCAGACTAATTGGAGCCGAAAGGAACGCAAAAGCTAACGCGAATGAAAAAATTCCGATGAAGATATTGAACATTCCCGTTTGCGCGTACTGCGTACAAATCTTAACTACTTCTTTCGATTTCTCGGTAGAAGCGCTCTTGCTCGCGGTTTCATCCAACTGAATATTTTGTTTAATATATTCCACAGCACGGTATGCGCCGGTTGTTACCGCTTGAATCGAGGCTCCGGTAAACCAATAAATTACTGCGCCGCCGGCAAGGAATCCCAAAATTGAATAAGGATTTAACAAATTCAAGATCGTTTCCGGTTTTACGCCAAGCACGTTTTGAATAACTAAAATTAAAGAGAATATCATCGTTGTTGCGCCGACAACTGCTGTTCCGATGAGCACCGGTTTAGCCGTTGCCTTAAAAGTATTTCCGGCTCCGTCATTCGCTTCAAGATAATGTTTCGCCTTTTCAAAATCGGGTTTAAATCCGAAATCTTTTTCGATTTCTTTATCAACACCGTTTATACTTTCAATTAAAGAAAGTTCATAAATAGATTGAGCGTTATCAGTAACCGGTCCGTAACTATCAACTGCAATTGTAACAGGACCCATTCCCAAAAATCCGAAAGCAACAAGACCAAAAGCGAAAATTGAAGGATATATCATAAAAGCGTCAAGTCCGAACGTGCTTGCAAAATAAGCAACGAACATCAACAAGATGAAAACCATTCCCATCCATAACGCGCTGAAATTTCCAGCAACTAAACCTGAAAGAATGGTTAGCGACGCTCCCCCTTCACGCGAAGCGGAAACAATTTCGTTAACGTGTTTTGATTTAGGACTTGTAAATATTTTTGTAAACTCGGGAATCAACGCCGCGCCGAGTGTTCCGCAGCTAATAATAATCGATAACGTAAGCCAAAGATCATTCGGCAAATGACCAATCAGAAGACTGCTGGTAGCGAACGTAACAATGATGGAAAGTATTGAAGTGATCCAAACAAGAGAAGTTAACGGCGCTTCAAAATCAAATTCGTCCTTCCCGCTGTAACGGACCTGGCTGAATACGCGATTCACACCAAACGCAACAATTGAAGTAATGATCATCATGATTCTCATCGCAAAGATCCAGGTCAATAATTCAGTTTGATTCGGAATATCTTTTACGGCAAGAACTATAAAACTGATGAGCGCTACACCGGTTACTCCGTAAGTTTCAAAACCATCCGCGGTTGGACCAACGCTGTCGCCAGCATTATCGCCAACGCAATCAGCAATAACACCGGGGTTTCTCGGATCGTCTTCTTTAATTTTAAAAACGATCTTCATTAAGTCGGAACCAATATCGGCGATCTTTGTAAAAATTCCGCCGGCAATTCTTAACGCGCTTGCGCCAAGCGATTCACCGATCGCAAAACCTATAAAACTTGCGCCGGCAAATTCTCTTGGAACAAAAAGGAGAATTATCAACATCATAATTAATTCTACGCAGATAAGCATAACGCCGATGCTCATTCCGGCATCGAGAGGAATGTTTAATAATTTAATGGGTTTTCTTTCAAGCGATGCGAAAGCCATTCTGCTGTTTGCAAGTGTATTCATGCGAATTCCGAACCAGGCAACGCTGTATGAACCAAGAATTCCAACTACCGTCCAGCTAAGAATCAACAACACTCCGCCGACCGAGTTACCTTGCAGATAACCAAAATAAAAAGCAACGCAAACCGCGATGAAGACAAATAAAACGATCAGCAGTTTTCCTTGTTGTACGAGGTAAGTCTTTGATGTTTCAAAAATAATTTGAGCCACATCAAGCATCGAGCTATGCGCGTGGAGATTCTTAACTTTGAAAAACTGATACACCCCGAAACCGAGTCCGAGAATACAGACTATCAATCCCCAAAGGAGAAGATTGTTCTGATCGGTTGAGAGTGTGGGGATTTTGAGATTTGCTTCACTCGCATAAGAAAAAATGGGAGCAAAGAGAAAAAAAACAATGAAAGAAATCTTGTTCCTCATATGGCCTCTAGTTGGTTTTTATTGATCGAAACACAGTTATTTTGTAAACAGAGCATAAGTTGAAGAAATATCTTTTGTGAAGAACCTCTTCTTGATTTTAATCTAACAGCGCCAAATTATTTTGGGGGCTTTGTATTTGCATTGTTCAAACGGCTATTGATGTCATACATCGCCTTCTCACCGTTTTCAATAAAAGCTTTTACCATATCAAACGAAGTTTCAAGAACCGGTTCAACCCGTTTCATGGCTTCGAAATCAAAACTACTAAGAACAAATCGGACCATTTCACCGCTTTTAAATTTATTCCCGACACCGATTCTTAATCGGGAAAAATTTTGGGAGTTGATGTGGTAAATAATAGACTTAATGCCGTTATGTCCACCGTCTCCACCGCTTTTTCTAATTTTGAATAATCCTTCTTCCAGATTAATGTCATCATATACAATAAGAATATCATCTGTAGTAAGAGAAAGATTCTCCATCACTTGAGCTACGGCAACACCGGAAAGGTTTACAAACGTTGTTGGCTTTATGAGTGCGAAGGGGACGTCTCCGAGACGTCCTCTGGCTTCTTGATAACTAAATAAAGTTTGAGAAAATTTAAGACCGAATTTATCCGCCAGATAGTCTAAAAAGATGTACCCGATATTATGGCGGGTGAGTTGGTACTTATCCCCCGGGTTACCTATTCCAATTATCGCTTTCACGTCAGCTTTATCCTATGCTTCTTCCGATTTTTCTTTACCTTTACCTATAATTTCCGGTTCCTTAGGAGCTTCGGCGCCTGCTTCGGCTTCCTTAACAACCTTAGGTGGAACCACACCAACAATTACCGCGTCTTCAGCGTGCAATATTTCCGCATTTTCAATCTTCACATCAGCAACGTGAATTGAAGAACCGATCTTCAGATTAGCGATACTGATCTCAATTCGTTCCGGAATCTGGTTAGGTAAACAATTAACAGTAAGTTTGTGCATAAATTCTTGCAACTGTCCACCTTCTCTAACGCCAACTGCTGAACCGGTAAAAAGAATCGGGATATCGATCTCAATTTTTTGTCCGGCTACAATTCCCTGAAGATCAAAATGAATAACCTTGTCGGTTACCGGATCAAATTGATAATCCTTCAACACACAATCAAATTCTTTTTGATCATCGAGGGCTAAGTTAATAAGATGAGTTTTTGTTGTAAAAACTAAAGAGTTGATTGAGCTTGCGGCAACATCAACATTAATCGGGTCAATTCCTTTAGCATAAAGCACACCGGGAACTCTAGAGGAATTTCTCAACTGCGTTTTAGATGACTTGCTTAAGTTTTTTCTTACATTACCATTTAAGGTTATTTTATCCATGGGGTCTCCTTTGGTTAAGTAGCTTAACCTTTATCTACGTCAAATAATGAACTAATAGATTCGTTTTTATATGTTCTGATTATTGCTTCGGCAAAAAGATCCGAAGCAGAGCAAATTTCAATTTTTTCCGAGCGATGTTCTTCTTTTAACGGAATGGTATCCGAGACGAACAACTTTTCTAATGATGAATTATTTAGTTTTTCAACCGCATTGCCGGAAAGCAACGGGTGGGTAACAGAACCAAAAATTCTTTTCGCGCCTTTTGCTTTTAAGGCTTCAATTGCAACGCAAAAAGTTCCGGCGGTATCAATTAAATCATCAACCAGCAGAACATCTTTTCCATTAACATCGCCGATAATATTTGTTACCACAGCTTGATTTTGTTTTGGTCTACGTTTATCAATAACCACCAAACTTGCGTTAAGTTTTTTTGCATACGAGCGCGCCATTTTTATTCCGCCTACATCGGGAGAAACAACCACAAGGTTATCGCTAATCTCAGCCAAATTACTTAAAAAGATAGATGAGCCGAATAAATGATCCAGCGGAATATCAAAAAACCCTTGAATCTGCGCCGCGTGCAAATCCATCGTCATTACACGGTCTGCGCCCGCTTTTGTAATAAGATTTGCAACCAATTTTGCAGTAATGGAAACTCTCGGTTGATCTTTCCGGTCTTGTCTTGCGTATCCAAAATAAGGAAGAACCGCGGTAATTTTTTTAGCGGATGCCCGGCGCGCGGCATCGATCATTATCAACAATTCCATTAAATTTTCCGCCGGAGTATTGGTCGATTGAATAATGAACATCTCCGAACCGCGGATATTTTCTCCATATTTTACCCAAATTTCGCCGTCACTGAAACGTTTGATTACAACCGAGCCTAACTCATTTCCGGTTTTTTGTGCGATTTTTTCCGCTAGAGCCCGATTAGAAGAACCGGAGAAAATTTTGATGTTAAGACTCATTGACCATTTCTTATTTGAGTAAAATTAGTAAACAAATATAAAGATTAACCTTTGTTAAGTCAACAAATTTTGAGCCATAAAATATTTAAAAATTGATTCAAAACCTTAAAAAATCAGTCAAAATTCAACTTTCACTTTAAAATTAGAAAAAGTAGATTTTGAATCGCTTTTATCTGGAGAAAAATCAAATTTGAGAGATGAAAATCTTCTATTTAACCGTCGAAATAATCATTCTTCCCTTTGTTTTCATCCGGTAGAAACCGCCAAGTTTTGTATTTTTACCGCAGAAAAAAGAAGGTAAAATGGAAAAGAAACAAAAATTGATCCTCTGGCTGTCGGCGATACTGCTTGCCGTTCTTCTCAGTTATTATAAAAACGTAACTTCGTCCGATTTCCCAATCACCGGCACAACTGCGGTAAATGGAGAAAAGATAACGTACGCCTTCGATAAACTTTTCCGTGAGAAAGAAGACTTAAAAATTTCGGTTAGAACAGATGCTGATTCTTTAAACGGATTTGTTATCTGGCAAAGTAATATTTCGTCGTTAATAGATACGATTCAATTTAAAAAAGAAAAGGGATTTCTTTCTTGCAAAATTCCGCTTCAAAAACCGATGACGGAAATTTCGTATCGAGTTTTTATTCAGAGCAAAAATTCAATAATTCAAATTCCAGCGGGGCAAACGCTACACACTACGTTTTTAGGATTCGTGCCCTTATCAATCAGTTCAACCCTTATTATTACATTTTTTTTCGGATTACTGCTTAGTATCCGCATCGGATTAACTTATTTTGAACCGCAGTCGAAATCAAAAACGTTTGCAATTTTTACGCTCATTTCGTTTAGTTTGTATGGACTGTTTTTAGTTCCGGTGAAACGTTTGTTTGAACTTGGCGCTGTTAATCAAGCTCCGCCGCAGATGTTTGAAATGTTTTCTCTGCGGGATCTGACTTTTGCGTTTATCTGGCTGGTGGTATCGGTCGGAATGTTTAATTCAAAAAGTAAGATTTGGAGTGCAGCCGGTGCTGTCGCAACTATTGTTGCATATCTTATTATTCGCTAAAAATTGTTTGAAGTAAAAGCAAAAGAATTGTTTTGTGGTCGGTTGGAGTTGATTTTACCGCTACATCACTTTCAAATAGTACCCGACTTATTTCTAATAGTTTAGCATCGCTAAAATATTTTCTTGCCGCGACAAAGTTCTTCAAGTAGTAAGGATGCGTACCAACAACTCTCGCGATCATTTGTTCGGGGAGTTTTTGTTCCATCATTTCGGGAAGCTGCATCAACGAAGTAAAATATTTGTTCAGCATCGCGAGCAGAAGAATTATTCCCTCTTTCTCCAAAATCTTAAAAGCGATTTTCACTGCTTCCGTTTTCTTCTGCGCTCCAATCGCATCCTGCAAATTAAAGACGGTGTATTCTTTTGTTGAAACAACATTCGCTTCAATTTCTTTAAAAGTAATTTCATTCTTTTCACCGAGCGACGAAATTATTTTCTCAAGCTGCATCTCAAGCATTCCGCGGTTTTCTCCAACAAGACTAAGAAGAAATTCCGCATCAACTCTGGCGATCTGTTTTTTGTGAAGATCAGAATACTGCATGATCCAATTTACAAGAGAGACTTCTTTTAAAGCTTTGGCTTCATAAATAAAATTATTTTCGGCAAAAACTTTTAAGAATCCTTTTTCAGAAGCTTTGATCGTTCCGTTAAAAAGTAAAACAAGAATTGAAAATTCGGGCGGGTCTTTAGCGTAGCGTTCAAGCAATGTTGTTTCTTTTTCCTCTTTCATCTTTTCAAACTCTTTTACAAGAATGAATTTCTTTCCGTCGCCAAAAGGAAAGGACTGAGCGAAATCAACTACTTCATTTATTGAAGTCGAACTTCCATAATAAATCTGTTTGTCAAATTCACTTGCAAGAAGAGGAGTGACTGCTTGTTCAAGCGCTTCGGAAGCTTCGTTAAGACTAAACGAATCTTCCCCCGTTAAAAAATAGACGGGGGGAAATTTCTTCAGTTTACAATGTTTCTGAATTTCAGAAATATCTTGAAATGATTGTTTAGCCATTGAGCAATTATCTTTTTAGAAATTATTTTCCGTCCGGTTTTTTGTTCGCTCTTTTTTCAATCGTTACCGTTTCCATAACAACATCGTTAAGCGGTTTATTGAAAGGCTGCGAAGTTGCAACTTTGCCGATCGCTTCGACTACTTCCATTCCTTTTAAAACATGACCGAAGATGCTGTGCTTGCCGTCCAACCATGGAGTAGGAACAAGCGTAATAAAAAATTGGCTTCCGTTTGTGTTTGGTCCGGCGTTTGCCATTGATAACACACCGGGAGTTTCATGCTTTAATTCCATGTTAAATTCATCCGCAAAAGATTTGCCCCAGAAACTTTCGCCGCCTCTGCCGGTTCCGGTCGGGTCGCCGCCCTGGACCATAAAATTCTCAATCACTCTGTGAAAAATAATTCCGTTGTAGTAACCCTTTTGTGCAAGTCCTACAAAATTTTCTACGGTTTTAGGAACGAGTTCATCGAAAAGTAAAATTTCAATTGTTCCCATATTGGTTTTGATTACGGCAACCGTTACCGAATCTTTTCCGTTCATATATTGTGTCACGATATCACCTTTTTGTTGTGTTGTTGATCCATTCTTGCAGCCTAAAGTTAAAGTCAAAATTATTAAAAGAAATATAGACTTCATTATTTCCTCTTATGGTTTTAGAATGTTTAATGAAATTAAAATAAGAATTAAAACGCCAAGTGCAATCCGGTAATAAATAAAAACGAACGTTGTATTCTTCCGTAAATATTTTAAAAGAAAATCTATGGCAACGTATCCGCTGATCCCCGAAACGATCGTTGCGATAATAAGATTTACAACACCGGATTGATCAATAAATTTTATTTGTTCATAAAGTTCGAGCATGCCGCTTGCAAAAACAGAAGGAATGCTTAGAAGAAAAGAAAATCTTGCAGCCGACTCTCGCGTCAATCCCATAAACAAACCGCCGGTAATTGTTGTGCCTGACCGCGATGAGCCGGGTATCAATGCCATCGCCTGTGCAATTCCAATTATAATTGAATCGAAAACTGAAATGTCTTTCATCTCTTTTTTGAATTTTGCTTTCTTCTCTGCGTATGCTAAAATGATTGCGAGAAGTATTAAACTGCACGCAATTACTACAAGATTTTTAGTCAGCGTTCCTTCAATAATATCCTTAAAACCTAAACCGAAAGTAACAATCGGAATTGTTCCGATGATTATGTACCAGCCCATTTTTGAGTCGAGAGATTGCGATGAAAACTTTTGTCTGGAGCCAACATTTTCTTTTAGAAAAGCGGTAACAATATGCCAGATATCTTTCCAAAAATAAATAAGTATTGCTACCAGCGTTCCGAGTTGAATTACCGCTATGAATGATGTCCACGCTTGCGGATTCTCTTCCGAAATAAGATTGAACATTCTACCGAAAATTGTTAAATGCCCGGTACTGCTGATCGGTAGAAATTCCGAAAAACCTTGAATAATTCCAAGTATTATGGCTT
>Ga0209417_1002080_pt1 | contig 32931 bp, 29 predicted proteins | sample RifGroF2_FD_184002 | JGI IMG/M metagenome (GOLD analysis project Ga0209417, IMG submission 184002) | Groundwater microbial communities from Rifle, Colorado, USA - Groundwater F2 (SPAdes) (version 2) | ecosystem: Environmental > Aquatic > Deep subsurface > Groundwater | place: Rifle, Colorado... | reverse complement strand
GCTGTTTTTTTAAGAAAATTGGAAATAATGTAAGAAGTGCTAACCCCAACAAGAGCGTCACAATCTTAAAAGTTACCAATTCACCCAATGATGAAACGTTGCGGAATTCACGCCCAGAAAACACCAGCAGTAACGTTACTGGCATCATGCCAAGAAGCGTCGTCCAACAAAATGTCTTCAACGGGATGTTCGTCAACCCCGCAAGCACATTCACCAATACAAACGGCACAGCCGGTATAAACCGCACTGCTAAAAGAAAATGTGTCCCATACACATCAACATTTTTATTAAATTCTTTAAATTTTGCAGCATAGGTCTTTTGAAGATGACGTCCAACAAAATACCGAGTCATCAAAAAAGAGAGTGTTGCACCACACGAGGCAGCAACCGTCGTCACACAAAAAGCAATTAACGGTCCATAAAAATAACCTGCGCCAATAGTCATAAGCGACGCAACTGGTAACGCAAATACATTGTCCACTATATAAATAAGACAAAACAACAAGAGCGAAAGCGCATAATGAGATTCAACAAAATAAGTTAGTCGCCCATTCAAAAGCTTTAACTGTACAATAATATCCCCTAAAAAAAAGGACGATATAAGGGCGGCAAGACCAAGAAAGGAAAGAAAAATTATAAGGCGCAGGTGTACCGAGGAAAGTTTTTTCATTAAATACCTCAAAACCATTTATTACACATCTAGAGATAGTATAGTATGAGAGAAGACAAAGTACTATAGGGGAGGATTATCATGCAAAAAAGCCTTTATTTTTGCCTGTTTTTTAGTTTTTTTATATCAACATCATCAGCACCATTTTTTGGGAAAAACCCGCCTGAGGGTAAAAACTATACGAATAGCAATCAAGTAGTCACCAATGTGACCATCAATACGTCGGTTGCCGCTACTTTTGTAAATGAAATAGTGAATACGTTTTGGATAAAATTAACCGAATATGCTCAAGAAGCCCGCGAGATGCTTGCAAACGTCTATGAATATGTTTCGAATACACCAAAAAGCATCCTTTGGCAACATAAATGGAAATTTGCTTTTGGTGCTACTGCCGGCAGCTATTCAACACTCGTTGGCACTATTTTTTATTTAAGAAAAGAACTACAACAAACAACTCATTGGTATTTCTGGAAACAGAACCTCACCATGGAAGAGCTCTTTTCACTCCCTCAAGAAGATTTAAGTAAAGAGCTTATTTTTGAAATACAACGGCGCTACTGCAACCCAAATAAACCGACCGATGTGTTTACTCCATTTGCGCTCTTTATAAACGATATTGAATTTGAGAAAAAAGCACTTATGACCTATCGCAAAATAGGGGATGCACTCCAAAAAATATCAGTTGCAGAGTATGCTTTTTATGATAAAGACCTTAAAGAACAGTGTGAAAAATGGCTCGAACGCGCCGTTTTCTTCAAATCAGTCTTCCTCCATTGGCTCGCAAACTACAAGATCAATCAATATCTTTCAAAAGAACAGCGTTGCTTAAAGTTTATAAGTCCACTCACTATGCAAGAAGCTGACACACTGGATACGTTTTTATATCATCCACACTATTATTACGCGTAACAACCGCAGATGCGTCAGAGTTTTTTACGACGGAATGGTTACCTTTGAAAGATAGTATTTTACGTCGTCATCGGCAAAGCGAACACCAACTCCAAAGAACGCATTCTTGTTATACCGACTGACAAAGTCATCAGCACCAAACACAACGTAAAGAGTATTTGCAAAGAAGACTTTATTAAGCCATTTAAGGTGCATACGGTCATCTTGGATTCTATTTCTTCCCCCAAAGTCAAAGGCTTCAAGAGAGGTGACCCACCGTACGGCGTCAGATTCAAGCGGAATATCAATATCCATACCAACACCAAAGGTACTATCAAACAGACCGCCTCTAAAGGCAAAGGCATCATAGGTTTTACCCATTTGGAGGTTATAAAGATTTTTATCCATTTTACGCTTTTCCGTAAACTTATAAGGTGCATATCTAAAGCGCTGTCCTGGATTAAGACCGGCACCATCGGGATCAATCGCCTTCTGATTAAGAATGCATCCGCATCCGTCGTGCCAGGTACGATATTTTTGCTGCCGTGCGATAGCACCACTATACGATCCAACAAGACCCAGCATGTAGAAGTAGTCTTCGCTTGGATGAACGCGAACGTTAAAGTATCCTTTAGCGTTTTCAATATTGAGATGTTCACCAAGACCATACATTGTTTCACCATGCACATCAAATACGATGCCCAATTGGTCGATCTTGTTAAAGTAATTCTTCGCCCCATCAACAGCAATTTTGATATCGCGTCCCATCTCTTCATCGCTCATTAATTTACCAAGAACGCCTTCGCCCTTACTCAATTTCTTCATGACATCAGAGATTGGGCCGGCTGTTTGATCAAATGTATTAACAGCACGGTTAATGCCATCTCTTAACTCACGCGTAGTTTGAGGAAGTTCAGTCTTAAGGTCCCCGACAAGCGAACGGGCATCTGCTAATATCGAATCCAATGAATATTGGTTACGATCAACAACGCCTTCTAATGATTGTGCAAACGTAGAAACTCGATCAGCAGCACGTGTAAACCCATCTATTGCGTTCTGCAGTCGAGCAGTTCCCTCATCTCCACCAAAAGCTTTTTTGAGCGAACCAGAAACTTCTCCAATATCACGAGAAATTACCTGCAACTCTGACAATATCTGGTCGACAGAAACAGGATCACGGCTTGGCCGCATCAAAACACCACCCGGTGCAAGAACGGGCATTCGAACATCACCAGGATTAATTTCAATAAACTTTGTCCCCAAGAGACCATCTTGCCTGATCGAGCCAAACGCATCTACATGCAAAACATGACTGTTAAAAATCATAATAACCGCTTTTACCTGTTGCCCGTCATTTGCCAAATCAACCGATTCAACCCAGCCAACTTTGACCCCTGCAATTTGTACCTCAGCCTTTTTACTCAGACCAGAAATATCATGAAAATAAACGGTATATTGATGATAACGAGATCGATCAAAACGTAATACACCAATCTGAAAACTCATATAAAGAAATATGCCAATGGCGACGAGAATAAATAGTCCAACCGAGGTTTCTGTTTTAATACGCAACGCCGTCCCTTTACTAACTGCTAAATCCAGTACAACCTTCTAATCACATAAAAAGCACGTTTATCTTTGCCCAAGCGTTTTTGCAAAAGAGCGCAAACACCCTGACTCTGCTCTCCGAATTTTCCATAACATACCACAGAAAATGTTCGAGCTCCACCAACGGCTCCAAAAAGTGTCATAAGTTGTTGATCCAATTGAGCAAATTTCTTCCCATAAATTGGTGCTAAAAGCGTATCCCAACTTGCGGGCCAATTCATTTTTTGCTGCACTTTTTCTACAAGTCCCTTGATTATTTTTTCACGCTCTTCCTTGTTTTGAGGAAAAGATTTAAATCCAAAAAGCTGTTGAAGCCCTTTTGAAATATAGAGTGGATTAACCCGCCAAATCTCTTCTGAAAAAAGTGTAAAAAGATCACCAAGGCAAACTGTTTTTGTTTTTTGGGCATCCCCAAAACGCGGGAAAAGTGTATACTCAACGTCCTTGTCAGAAAATGGCGGATTGACCAGAAGCTCACTCAGATCATCAAGTCGCGTTTTTTGCTTTTTTAAAGCTTTTTCTAGCTCTTCAATTAAGGGAAGAGCGAGCTGTTTTGAAATTAGCTTGGTCATCATAAGGCTAAACGCTTTATTTTCTGGTGCATTGAACAAGTAATTTTTTTTAGTAGCATCAAAAAAACGATTTAAATTTATTTTGCCATCTTCACAACTCAAAAAAAATTGCACAGTCCCCTCAACCCCATCCACTTTTTGAGAAAAACGAAGTTCACTCCACTCATTCAAGTTCATTAAAAGCCACTCGAGTTGCTCTTTACGTATTTTTTCATCTTGTGTTGTTTCAAGTATTTCCAACCTACTTTTTATGAGCTCAAGGCCACCTAACGCAAGCATTTTCGCCTGTTCTCGCTCTTCAAAAAAAGTCGTCTGTTGCTCCCCCGCAAAAAGTCTATTTAAAAGATACGTCGTTACCAAAATTGTTGCTGACATGATGAAAAAAGTTAAAACTAAAATAAATCCGGATGTCCGAGTAGTCTGCATATTATCGTCACTCTTTTTTAAAAAATTCACCATATCATCGCATCCTCTGCCTTTGCTGACGGCTACCTGAAGTAGTTACTCTTCCTGGTACTGATTTTTTTGGTGGCGTCTGTTTTGGTGATGTTGGTTTTGGTTGTGTTTGTTTTCCAGGGCCGATTGGCTTATCTGATTTTTTAGAAGTATCAGCGGTATCTTTTGTTTGCCGTTTTTTCTCTTGCTGTTTTTTTTCACGCTCTTGCCGCATACGTTCTGCATGATCAGCAAATGTATACAGTTTGAAAACAAACTTAAATTCACGCATCTGTTTGCCAGAGCTATCGGCGTATGCGCCTTCGATACCGATATATGATGGAATAAAAACGCCCATCTTTTTCTTTGCTTCGTCGGGCGTCCATGAAAATTCTGAGGTAATTTTCGGCTTTTCTGTTTTTGCAGATGCTCCTTTTTCTGCAACCACCGGTTGCCCCGGGTTCTGAGCTTTTGAAGGGCTTTTCTCTTTTTCTGGGGTAACCAACGTCACTTTAAACCGTTTGATCCGACGTAAAAGCATATACTCAACGACCGCATTTTCTTCAAATTTTTTAAGTGGCATGAGAATATCAGTCGATTGTTGTCTCACCAATGCAAACGAATCAGGATACTCTTTATCAGGAATCAAACGATACACAACAAGAATTCGCTCAGGATCTTTTTGCTTAAAGCGTGGAAGGTGATTGGTCGTAATAAAACTCAAAAGCATAAATTGATTGTTTTTTGATTCACAAAAAAAAGCGATTGGCCGAACCTCAGGAGTCTCTTTCTCTTCTACCGCCTCAGGCGTCGGTGATTGTTTAACCTTTTTCCCCTTTGCATCAATAGCTTTGGGAACTTTACGCTTTTTCTTCGGTTCATACAAGATTTCTGGCACATAAATACCCGTAATATCACGCTCCAATTGATCAAACACTGTTGGTATCGTTGTCACATACTCAAGCGAAGCCCCAATAGTCTTTGATGTTTTTGTTATCTGTCCAAAAAATTGAAATAAAAAAACCGAAAGCATTGATGAGATAAAAAGCCCAAGCGTAATTTCAACAAACGAAATACCAGGAGCAAAAAGAAATTTTTTAGCAATCATGGATGAATCTTTCCAGAAGATGTTCCGGTTGTTTTTGCACCCGATGGTTTTGTAGATAATTTTGCACCTGTTTGATTTTTTGATTGGGGTGATTTTTGTTCTACAGGTAACGCAGCTTTATCTTCTGGGGGTGGCGGCACCGCAACAAATGTCGTCATCTGAAAAACCTGCCCCTGTATTATTTCATCGAGTTTTGCATCTAAACGGATGATGCGCGCAGAGGTAAAACCTTTTCCAACTGATTGGTCTTTAAACTGAATAATTTCTGCCGTTCTTTTAAAAGGCGGTAGTTCCGTTTCAGATTCAAATCGCAACGGCTTTGTCTCTTTTTTTTCAAAAACAAACTTTCCATCTCGCTCAAGTTCAACAGGATAAACGCGAAGCGCAAGGATTGCGCACACTGAGGTATAAGAGCGTGCAACTGATTTAAGCATAGAAAATTGCATAGAAATAATCGGCATCGCCATCAGAGCAAACAGAAGAAGTGCTCCTGCTACCTCAATCAAGGTAAAGCCTTGTGTCCGCGTATGACTTAACCGTTTCATACAGAACTCCCAACCTCCTCAAAGCGCTTAAAGAATGGGTTCAATCTGAATGTCTGCACATGCGGGTTGTCCTCATCATCAAGCTGCAATTCAACCTCCTGCGGCACGCCACAATTATCAACAAAAAACCAAAATTGATTTGTTTTATTGCCGGCTAATTCATCTTTCTTTTCAATAAGAGCGTGACGAAAAACAAGTGGCCCTGGCAAAACAAATGACGTTTTAAGCGAACGATATCGAACCGGTTCATAGGATTGCGTCAGCAGATCTTTTGTAAATCCAGGTTTTTTGGCGCGCTCAAGCGAGACGCGCCCTTTTTCAATATCAATCATAATTCGTTGAAACGTATTGGTCTCAAGAGCATCGATCCATGCTGCCTGCACAACAATATTGAGATCATCAATAAAAGCTTGACGACGATCAACTGGACGCTTAAGCATACTTGGCAAAAAGAATGCCGCAGCTAATGCGATGATAAAAACACCAAAAACAACCTCAAGAAGGGTTATCCCCTCAGACCGTCCAGCCACTAATCCATTCATCCTGTGGACTTCCTTCGCCTCCACGGCCCCATGAATACAGTTGATATGGTGGTTGTTGACCAGGAGTCCGTTGATACATAATGTCGTGATTCCATCCATCAATAAGAATACGATCATCATCTACATACGGCCCCGCCCAGCGTGCACCAATTTTTTGATCAGAAGGACGTACCATCAGATCTTGCACACTCGCAGGATACTGCCCCGTATGCATTTTAAACTTTTCAACTTCCATTTTTACAAAACGAAGATTCGTTTCTGTCTTTGTTCGTCTCATCTGATTAAGATAACCATTCAGTACTGGCAAGAGCATTGAAATAATCAAGCCAAAAATAGCGAGACCAATCATAACTTCAATTAACGTTATCCCTTGGACCCGGTCAGCCGGCCGAGAAAGTCGCCGATTTAGTATCATAAAAAACTCCTTCGTTTAGTAATCATCTGTAAATACCCCTATGTCATACCCGACAAATTTTTACTCATATTAATTACAGGACCCATAATTGCCATCACAATAAAACCGATAACTCCGGCCATGATTATCATCATCAATGGATTGAGCCGTGCAACAAGCCCATCACTCAATTCGCTCAACTCTCCCTCATACTGCTTTGCTACTTGCGTCAACATCACATCGAGCGAGCCACTCTGCTCACCAGTATTAATCAAATAAATAGCGAGTGGAGGGAAAAGTCCTGTTTTTTTCAAATATTCTGCTACGCGCCCCTGTTTAACAATGGACTCACGTGCCTGCTTAAGTTCATCAACAAGAATACGATTATCAACAATGTTACAAACAATATCAAGAGACTCTGCAAGACCAACACCGCCCTCAAGAAGCATACCCAATGTCCGACTAAATTGAACGATAGCACTGGTACGAGCAAAATATTTTACAATGGGCATCCGCAATTTGAGTGCATCAAAGGCTCGGGCACCCGATACCGTTGCTTTCCAATAGACAAAAGCACCATACATGCTGGCACAGATTACAATCAAAAGAAGATAATGATTCAGTAAAAAAGTAGACGTCCCCATCAAAAAACGAGTCGCCGTAGGAAGTTTTTGGCCTTGCCCTTGCAACACTCCAGAAATTTGTGGCAACACAAAAATCAAAAGTAAAATAACAATTGTGCCGATCAAACCTAACTGAATCAGGGGGCCCATGAGCGCACCCTTTACTTTACCGCGCAACTCTTGCTGACGTTCAAGATATTCTGTAAGACGCTGAAGCACGAGTTCAAGCCGACCACTGGCCTCGCCAGCTCGGATTAATTGCACATAAATTTTTTCAAAAATCTTTGGATAAGCAGCAAGTCCATCAGCCAGCGAACGGCCCTCATTGAGTCCATCACGCAATACCACAACAACTGCTTTTAATTTCCCTTCACTCTGTTCACTCAAAAGCGACAGAGCATCTGCAAGGGGAACACCCGCTTTTAGTAAAACACTTAACTGTTTTGTAAAAAATATTTTATCTTTTACCGAAACAGATCCTCCCCAGAAACTCAATGAAAACTTTTGCTTGGATACCTCGGTAGCGAGGTTTATCGAAACAATAAAGAGACCGCTTTTTGCAAGCTGGTCTCGAGCACTTTTACTCGAAGACGCATCAACCGTTCCCGAAATCTTCTTGCCATCTCGTGAAAATGCGTGGTAAACATATAAGGCCATCGTAAATACTTTCGCGCGGAGACATACATCAAATTGTACCGCTTTTGTTGCACTGTACAAAAAAAACAATACACCTGTCTATAGGAGCTGCCATGAAAGTGTATAAAGCTTTTGTGTTCGCCATTCTTTTTGCGTTCAGTTGTTGTTTGGCATTAACGCCAATACAAGCATCGCCTTCTAGTATAGCGTCGAATACCGAAATCAACAGCATTGCTAACGCCAGTTTCACTACCGTCCTTTCTGAAAAAACAGTTGAACAAGTGCTCAATGAGTTTTTAAAACCCGTTGAATTTTCAAGAACCGGACTTTCATCGTTTTTTAAACACTGTTTTCAAGATCCACTCTACACTGAGCGTTTTCTTCCTGCCTGTTTTGTACATTTAACCGACTTTCTCAAATATGGAGTAAGTAATAAAAAACCTCGCAGTTTTGCAACGTCTGCACTCACCCTTTTCCAACAACGATTGAGCGCTTGTGCATGGGTAAATCCTTATGCGTTACTTTCCTTTCTCGACCAGACTCCAGAGTTGCTTGCGCCCTATGCGACCAGTACTTCTGAAAACCAGATGGTAAAAGTTATTAAAAATCGCCTCCAACAAGAGCTGGCTAATCATTTTGATCTGCTTAAACGTGATCCAACGGTATTTCTCGACCAAGCCGCACACAAAATTTTGACTGATGTTGCCGAGATGAATGAACTTCAAAATCGCCTTGCACAACTACTCGTACTTGCTATCAGCAAGCTGGTTTGGAATCCAAAAGAAAAACTTGATGTCTGGAATCTTATGACAGCAATTGGCACACGTCTTTCTATGCTCTACGACCTCGGCCTCGTCTCGCGCGATGACTTAAATCTCCTTACCTGGACACTTATTAATAGGTTTAACTACTTCATCGATTGCGCAGGATCTCAACTCTCTGAAGATTTTTATAAAAAAATTCAAGAAGAAGTCGTTGCGGATAAATATCCCTTCATCACCCTGACGGAAAACGAGCCTGAACTCATGAGTAAAAAAGAGTTTATTCTTCAACATCTCGTGCTCAGAGGCTTAGGCAAATCGCAGGCATTCAGCATGGGCTTTTTATCCGACCAGCTCATGAATCCAAAACACTAAAAAATCACGCATTTAATTTTTTAAAAACTTTATCTACCTACCCCCCTCTTGACATATTTAGAGATATTTTCTAATATAAAATTTATAGATATATAAAGCATTCTAATCACCTGTCTTAAGGATAAAAATTATGCATACTTTAAAACGACTCTTCTTTTCAATTATCATTACCGCAATTTTTGTAAACTCAACAAACATACTTGCAACATCAACTTCAAGCCGTATGATCAATGCCGTTGAGCAGCACAATCTTCCGGAACTAAAAAGAATCATAAAAAACTATGAGGATCTCGGAGTCCTCGCTCTTTTTATTCCAATAACAATGCACCTTAATTGTAAAGGTGAAACACCCCTTCATAAAGCAGCTCAGCTCGGATTTATCGATACGGCAGAAGTTCTTGTTTTGAACGGCGCGAATGTCAATGCGCCAGACGAGCATTTAAAAACACCGATATTTGATGCGCTTCAACACCCTGACTTTGTTACATTTCTTCTCAAAAACGGTGCTCATATCAATGCTAGACATGAGGATGGCTCAACCCCTCTTCATTATGCACTTACTCTTGACACTCACCCTGACATGCCAAAATTACTTATCAACAATGGCGCTGATATTTATGCAAGAGACAATGACGGGTACACGCCGCTTTCCTGTGCATTTTTAAACAGGAAGAACAATGCGGTCGTACGAATGATCATCGAAATCATGATGAAGAATAGTATTAATTTTAATACACTCTCATCAAGAGATCGCCAACAACTCACAAAACATATCATCCATTTTAAACAAGACGATGGAATAAACTCACTATTTGTTCAGGACTTATTGTTTGCGCTCATGCAAAAAAAATCCGCAATCCCGCAAAACAAAAAAACGATCTCTGCGCTCTTCAATGTCCTTTTTTCGGATTGTTTTCCACAAAAAAAATCCCCTGATACTTTGCCTGAAAACCGTATTCTTCTCCCTGCATTTAACCGCGCCATCAAAAAGTTTAGACAACTCCCCATTGACGAACAAGTGGTGATAACGCCGCACCTTAAAAATCGCTTGGACCAGCTAAAAATTGTTATTGATATCTCCGACAAATCTCTCACTCGCGATGTACAGTATTTGTATAACAATTTTTACAAATGTATTAACAAAAACAACAAAAAATCTCTCTGCGACCTGACCATACGGTTTAAAAAATAATTCTCCGCGTTATCTTCAATCACTCCTGAATACAATAAAAAAGGGGCCGATTTGCCCGAGCCTTTCGGCAAGCAGATCAGCCCCTTTTTGGGTAAATTGTTATTTACTTAATCAAGAACCATGAAGGAATACCAAGAACAACGGTTCCGTCTTGAAGTTTTTCGCCATATTTTTCAAGCATTTCTTTCTTCATTTGTGGATCTTTATCTGCAGCTGCTTGAAGTGCTGTTTGAATCTTTTCATGGAAATTAAGTGAATCATAGGTTTCTTTGAGCGTATTAAGAAACTTTACTGCCGTTTCATCAATTTTTTGCTCGCCTTTTGCTTCAGGTGCAACCTGATCATCAGCTCTCAAGCCACAAAACAAAACTATTGGCAATACAAGTGATAGAACCTTTTTCATTGAGACGCTCCTTACGCGTATGGTTAAACAAACTACTACTCTGTAATAATCGCCCCAAAATTACCACATACCTTTAAGAAGTGCAAGACACCACTTGCAAAAAAACACCCCTCCCTTTACCATCTTAAATAACCCCAATTATGTCACCGCTTTACGTTAGGAACAGATCGTGGATTTCTCACGCAATACCGGCAGATTAGAAGTTGTCTGCGGCTCAATGTTCTCAGGAAAATCTGAAGAACTTATTCGCCGAATTCGCAGAGCAGAGTTTGCAAAACGTAAAACACAACTCTTTAAACACAGCTACGACAATCGTGTCACACTCTGTCATGTACATGCTCACAGTGGTGACATGCTTGCCGCTTATGCCGTCAATTCACCACAAGAACTTGCCAGCTTTATCCTTGATGACACCGAAGTCATCGGAATCGACGAGATTCAATTCTTTGATCCAGAAATAGTTTTACTCATTGATCATCTCGTTGCAAGTGGAAAACGAGTCGTTGCGGCAGGCCTTGATCTCGATTTTCGTGGCGTTCCGTTTGGCTGCATGCCTATCCTTCTTGCAATCGCTGATGAAGTACTTAAACTCAAAGCCGTCTGCATGAAAAGTGGCAAAGACGCCCACTTCACCCAACGGGTGATCAACGGTCAGCCTGCAAAACACTCGGACCCCATTATTCTTATTGGCGCTCAAGAATGCTATGAGGCTCGTTCGCGCGAAACATTCGAAATAGACTATACGCCGCTTGCAGAATATATTGACACCCATTTTTCATCTAAAAACGATAGACAACAAAACAGCTTATGAGCATAAAAAAAACAGTATTTGCTTGCACTGAGTGTGGAAACGAAACAGGAAAATGGTTTGGTTGCTGCCCTCAGTGCAAAGTATGGAATAGCCTCGAAGAAGTCACCATCACTCCAAAATCTGTCGGTAAAGAGGTACGTGCCAGCGCTGGCCCTGTAGAACTTCATCGGCTTGACACTATTCAAAAAAAGCCACAAGACCGTCTTACGTGCTCAATTAATGAGTGGGATCGTGTTCTTGGTGGTGGACTAATGCGCGGATCTTTTATCATTTTGACCGGTGACCCCGGCATTGGCAAATCAACTCTTTTACTTCATGTCGCTCATGCACTCGCCCAAAAATATTCGGTTTTCTATTTTTCATCCGAAGAATCACTGGAACAGGTTCGTACGCGCGCAGAACGGCTTGGCTGCCTGCAAAGTTCCGTACTTTTTTCTGATCAAGCACATCTTGATGAGATTGTTGCAACTGCCTCAATAAAAAAACCTGATCTTATTATTGTTGATTCAATTCAAAATTGTCTGACCGGTGATAACGACCTTCTGCCCGGAAGCGTCGGGCAACTTAAAGAAGCTGCCTTCCGCCTCATGCGTCTTGCAAAAGAACAAAATATTACCGTTTTGCTCAGTGGTCACATCACCAAAGAAGGGATTATGGCTGGCCCTAAATTACTTGAGCATATGGTTGATGGCGTCTTTTATCTTCAAGGAGAAGATCGCTGGCAAACACGTATATTGCGTTCTATAAAAAACCGATTCGGCACTATTAATGAACTTGGTTTTTTTGAAATGTGTGGTGCAGGACTACAAGAAATGCCCAATATAAACGCCCATTTTCTTGAAGAACAGTCACATGCTCCCGGCTCAGCCTTAGTCAGCTCAATCGAAGGATCGCGTCCACTGCTCCTTGAACTCCAAGCACTTACTATCGCAAGCCAATATGGTATTCCACAGCGCGTTATTTCTGGTATTGATCCTAAACAGGTTATTTTAATTGCTGCAATTTTAGAAAAATATTTACATCTTAAACTGAGTGCTTCTGACATTTTTTTCAAAATTAGCGGAAGTTTAAAAATTCGTGGTAATACATCAGACCTTGGCATTGCACTCGCTCTTCTCTCTACTTTTTTTCAACAAGCACTTCCTTCACAATGCCTCTCAATTGGCGAAATCAGCTTGACCGGCCAGATAAAACCAATCAATTACATTGGACTCCACGTAAACGAAGCAGAAAAATTTGGCATCACGAATCTCATTGTTTCGGGAACACAAAAGATTGAGAAAACCGCCTGTTCTATTAAACGTTTTAAACATGTGGGCGAGCTTCTCTCTCTTTTCGAGTAGCAAGGCGCGCAAAGTACTGGTAAACTTATTTCCGTTTTAAAAGCAGAGCTCACCAAAAGGAAAAACTCAATGGTCAGTACGTCACGTTTACGATTCAGTTTACTTTTTTTGTTATGTGCAACTCAGGTGAAGGCAACTATTCAATTAGCTGCAATAAAAGATACTGCCGTCACCTTCCCCTTTGCCATCAAGCAATACGCATACAATAAAGAATCTCGTTATTTTTTTGTGGGAGCACACGAAGCTCCGGCCGAAAAATATAAGAATGCCTCCGTTTCAACCATCGGTCCAAATAATACCTACTTTGTTGGACTAACGCCCGAAAAAATAACGCTTAACACGCAAAAAGATCAAGCAAATCCACTGTATGGCGCAGTTATTACACAGCTTTCTTTGCTTGAAAGCTGCCCGTTGGTAGTGACACAAGCAGAGAATACAAAACTCTACTCGATTCGTAGTTTCAGTTCAAATAGCACCATCAACCTTATTTCATCAGAAGAGCTTCTTGATGCAAATAATGAAGTATGCAATGGAATTTTTGCTCTTGCAGGCATTGCAAATCGCTCATCATTTCTTGCAGTCGTCAAACCACATGGTGGTAATTTTGGTGAACCAAATAGCGCATTCGTTGCTGGTTCAATTCAAAAAACAGGCAATGACCTCGCTCCAAACTATATTCTTAAAACTTCAGAAAGCGTACCACTTAACGTCAGTAGTGCTGCATTAAAAGTGGGTAACCCTTTAAGCTCTATCGACAATCAGACAGCAAATATTCCCGTTGCACTCTATGGCAGTGAAACACTTGGCGTTTTTTACAGCGGCTATGCCGTCACTTCAGCAAATGATGGGACCAGCGGTGCTCGATCTGTCGTCTATGGCGCAGGCACAAAGATTACACCCGATAACGTTTTAGCTCCTGATTCCATTATTGGCGGTAATCCTGCTGGAGCACAAGCTCAATTTTGTACTCACCATATTGCAACTATGTCGGCATCGACGGGGCTTGATTATCTCGTTGTGGTCGGCGGAAAAGGTAATCCTGCTACAACCAAGCAAGATGTATATGCTCTGCCGCTTATTGGAACTGGTGAAAACGCAGGAACGCTTGCCAAAAAAACCGCCATTCCGTTTAACTTTTATAATGCTGCCTTAAATAACCGACTGATTGGCCGAGCTTTTATAACGACACCAACCATTATCGGCGATCTTTTTTCTCCGACCGACCTTGATATTTACAAAGCAAAAGTTGGCGGTGAAGGCACATTGCCAGGCGATATTGAAAAATTATTTATTGAAAAAGACACCGTATTTGTCTCAGTATTTTCAGACAATGCTCTTACTCGCGAGCATGGTGGGATTTTTGCCTCACAAGCACTTTTCCAAGCAAATGGATGCATTATGGGATGGACTGATTGGCACCGCGTTTCCGGGAGCATGTCCCCTCAATATGGCATTGTACTCGACAATGTGTTAGGTCAATTTACACTCTTGAATGGCCCAACAACCGATACATTAAATACCGTTGAGCGGACCCAATGGGGAACAAATACTTTTGATAATAGCGTCAACGCACTCTCTTCAAAAATCAGATCTGGTTTTCAATTTTTTGTCGATTTTCCACGCTCTTTACCTGCATTTAACCAAACCATTGGAAGTCGTGTTTCGCTTGTCTGTGCAACAGGATATCGATCTGTCGCACTCATGCAAAGTGGATACGATGCCACCTATTTTGAAGCCCAAAAAAGCCTTGATCACACTGCTCTTGCAACCGATGCATCAACTCGAAATGATATTAACAACGACACCGATAGCATTCTTTTTACCGGTGGAGTGCTCGATGATCTCAATGGCATTATCTCAGCAGAAATCATCTCAGACGCAACCTCTAGTTGGCTCATTGTTGGTGGCAATGGCGGCATTGCGGTCTTAGCCAATGAAGATGGTGCTGGATGGGATGTAGGACAACTCGGACCAAATTTTGAAAACCTTCCCCCCAATCTCTTTTTCCAGAAGATTGGCTCGTTCAAAAATGTACGCAAGCTCATTGCGCAAGACGATCAACTTTTTGTTCTGACGACCGACGCACTTTATCGATTTACTGTTTCTGCAGAAGCTTTTGCAGGGCAACCAGAGATAGAACTTTTAGCCTCAATATCAACACTTTCTCTGCCTACAGATGCATCTTTCTCTGACCTTGCACTTTCAGGAAACCTCGCCCTTTTAGCAACAAGCAGAGGTCTTTTCCGCGTTGGGAATAATCGTTCTATTACGCACGATACCGAGCACAATTTAGCATGGACACAGATTACATTACCTGAAGGCGCTGGTTCAGTGGCCCGCTTTTTTGTCGTCAGCCCTACTGATAAAGCAATTGATTTTGCAACAACCAATCGAGGTGGAAATATTTATGTTCTCAATGCGTGTGTAAGCCTTAACCAAGCACGTATTTATCGGCTTTCAATTTTGGGAATGCAAGGCCCTATTTCAGATTATACGGCAGCGCTTTTTAATGACCATTTTTTTGAAGACGTTAATCCAACCTTTTATTATGATCGGGGTTACTACCGAAATTATATTGCTACTGATGGTGCCATGCTCTTTATGTCACGAAGCTCATTTTATCCCGTACAGCTTAATGGAACGCTCGAAGCAATCAATCCTGTAATCCACACTGGTATTATTCCTGTTGCAGGAGCTCCTCGAACATTGATATCTTCGCGATCTCTTTCCATGGGCCCGCTTCTGTTAAGGTCTACAAGCGGAAGCTGGATGATCGGTGGCGATCACGTTTACACCAACGATTAATAAGGAAAATAAGATATGAAACGTTTTTTTCTCTCTCCACGCAAGCACCAAAGAATACAAGTACAACAGTTAAACACCGCTCGCCCTGAGCCTGTCGAAGGGTCTGTAAGAGCGGGCAAGCAAACCTTTTTTTTAAAACTAATACTTATCACAACAATCACGCTTTTCTTTCCTAGCGCTCTTTTTTCGATTCCACGACTCAACCTTTTCAATAGTTACGACCGCCTTTTAGCAACCAAACAGACAGCTTGTTCTTGCTGGAACGTCGGCATTGCGCTTGAACATGCGTTCAAACAGCACGGCTTTCAAGCAGATGAAGATGAACGTGGAAATTCAAACTGTTTTCGCAAACATACCGACGCACTCCAACTTTTTCAGAATGAGCAAGATGCAATTGCTGCACTCAAAGGCGATACATACGACAATGCCATAAGCCAACTTGCACTCCAATTTAATATCAATGACGATGATGGAACGCACGGTCTTTTTATCCCTACTGGCTGCTTTAAAGTTGATAATTTACTTCTTCGCGCCCAGTACTATTTACCCTACGATATTGCGCTAGGACTCTACCTTCCTTTTGTAGCCATGCAGCTTAAAAATGTAGTCTGGCGGCCTTCTCCCCGTAATACAAGCACTACCTTTGAGGGCAACTTATACACCACTGATGCATTTATCAGCGAGATTGAACGCATTGCAGCCATCAATCTTCATGGCTGGGACCGAAGTGGTGTCGGTGATCTCACCGCCTTAGTAAGTTGGGAACGCTACTTTCCTCAATCGCGTCAATTTCTAAAAAATGTCTTTTTAAATGCCCGTATTGGCTTTATTTTCCCAACCGGAAAACCATCTGACGAAAATAGTTTTTATGCCCCTGCACTCGGCAATGATGCAAATTTTGGAATATTAGGCGGCTTCAATCTTGAGCTACAGTACAGTAAACATGCTCATCTTGGAGTCGATATCGAACTTGCAAATTTATGGGGCATACACCGGTCAAAACGTATCAAAACCGATATGACTCAGACCGACTTACTCTTACTGCACAAAGCAGAAGTCTTTGAAGATCCAGGCTTTTTACAGCATTTCACTCTCTACGCTGAAGCATTCCATCTCTTTGCCAATTTTTCACTCCGTGCAGCATACCAGTACACAAAACAAGAAGAATCCCGGCTCTATCTTGATTCAAATCACTTTAGTGTCCCTATTGCAAACAGTGCAGAGAGTCAACGAGAATGGACTACGCATAATGCAGTATTTACCGCATCGTATGACTTTTTCTCCCGCGCTGACGCAAGTCTAAAACCACATTTTGCACTTTCGTGTAAATATGGTTTTAATGGGCAACGAGCAATTGTATTTGATACTATTACCGCTTTGCTTTCGGTTGATTTTTAGTCAGGGGGCTCGTAAGCAAATCACTAGCCCCCTATTTACGTGCATATATTTCATATACTACAACACCTCTTTTTGTATGTGTTTCTTTTATCTTTAACACCATACACCAACAGGTATTACTCTTCATTCTATAACTTTTGATAGCCTTACGCTCTTGCAAAACAAAATAGATCAAAATACAGAATACAAATTCTCACCTCTCAAAACCATCATTTTTCCGGAAAAATGATGGTTTCAATAAGTTTCATTATTTATCAGAGATCACTCCGGTTTTAGCAATCTCTTGACGCTCCTGAAGTGATAAATTATCAAGGTATGTATGTTCTCTTTCGTTATTTCCATTTTCTTTATTAGCCATGGAAAGTAATGAATAGCCCATAAACAACATTATCAGCAAAATTCTTTTCATGATTACTCCTTAATAGAAAAAGTTCAACAGCAATAGATCTTTTTTGTTCGATCTGCTAGCCAGAATAGACAAACCTAAAAAAGCTTGCAAGTGTAAAATCATAACCCTGCGAATTACGGCAAACGCAGAACTTTTTGTGGATCAAACGGGCCAGTTGAAATTTCAATCAACAAGCCCTCTTTGCACATATCCTTAAGCCGCGTACTCGTTGTTCTTGGTGTAACATGCCAAATCGCCTGTGCCTTTTTGGGACTTATCGTTTTATGCTTTTTTAAATGCTCAATAACAGGCTTTTGCCAAGCAAGCTCGGTCTTTTTTTTGCCTTTGCCATGATATAACGTCACTTTAAAAAACTTGCCAAGTTCCTCAATTTTTGGAACTTGTATCCCCTGTTGGATACAAACTGAGCGCATTCGCTCAAGGCCCGATCCCCACTGTTCAATAAGATCAAGCTCTCTAAAAACACGTCCTATTACGCGATTACGTAATTGAGAAATCCCGGAAAGCGCCGCTTCCATACTCAGCCCAAAGGGCAAGCCTCCTGGATTGGTGATTTCAATCCGATCATCAAAGATAGCAATTTGAATTGACGCGCCTTTTATTGAATAATCTGAGTGCACAAGAGCATTAACAATAGCTTCACGAACAACAACAGCCGGATATTGTGGAATATTTTTTCGCCTCTTCGCCCCAATTTCTGCAGCCATTACTGTATGACGTCTAATAAAAGCCAAGATAGGATCAAGTGCCAAAGAAAGAGGCGTAACAAGCTCCTGGTGATCAAGAATCTGCGTTTTATCGCTTCCTAAAAATCGCGCTAAACGAATGGAAGCATCCGGAAAATAATCGCTTACATGGTCAGAAAAAAGTAAAACAGCACCATTTGTTGGCCTTTCTTCTGTTTGATAAGGAATAACCAGACCGAGAGAGCGGGCTGTTTTATCGGTAAATTTCTTAGAAACTTCAACAAAAAGCTTCTTAGCTAAATCAAAATCAATCTGTTTAATTGGGCAATCAAGATTTGGTTGCTCATCAAAATATTTATTTTCTTTGAGCCGTTGAATCTGCAAAATAGCTTGCTGATCAGCTACCCGATTGGTAGAACCAAGACGTACAAAAACACCATCCGACAATCCTTTTGATTTCACATAATAGGGTCCAAATAAATGGGGTACAGAAATAATCAAAAGATCTCGATTTCTCCATGTATGTAATTGAAAGGTAGGGATTAACTGAGGACAAATCGAATCAGCAATAGCGCTTGCTAAACGCTCTTCGTCTTGCAAAACTTTCTCAAGCCCAACAACTTCTTTGGTTTTATCTTTAATACCAATAACAAGTGTACCGCCTGCAGTGTTCGCAAAGGCAATAATTGTTTGAATAATTTTTTGTAGCGACGAAGTGTTTTCTTTAAACTCAAGCGTCTTGCCTTCTTCTCTGGCAAGTAATTCTTTTAACATAAATAGGTCTCCTGGTTACCAACTCAGACGTTAACCTAGAAGACAATAAAAATCAAGAAGCTTCTAGGTCGATTTCTAGGTAGACCATTTTATTTCACCCAAAAGACACAGGCGCTACGACCATCCATTACCCACATCTGTAGCTTTGAGTCTGAAACTTTCTTTCGCCACTCGCCCTCTCCGCTCATGATGATATTTTGATAAAATTCGCTCACCCTGAAGTTTACCCTGAGCGGAGAAAGTAAACTTGCCAAACATAACTGCCTTGAGAACAACAGTTAAGGCAGCAAACCCAGCTATTCTTCTTCGTCTTCAAGCAAGAAGTCATTAATTTTTTCATTCACCCCTGCAAAGCTGACGAGCTTTTCCACCTTGTTTTTTAAAGACGTATTCTTCAAGAAACGGGACTTTAATGAACCTTCCAACGGGCTTGCTAAGAATGCAACAGCAGGCCCAAACACAGGAATACAGAGAGCCCGCAAAAATGAAGGTGTCGGACCATAGAGAATCGCTGCATGGCTCTTGTTCTCTGTGAGGCTCTTAACAAGCAAAAGACTCGCCGTGCGCTTAACCCCACCTGCAGAAAGGGTAGATAACGCAATAAGCCGTCTTGAACTTCCCTGCGGACTCACCAGAAAGCTAACATTCCGACTAGGCGTAGATAATTGCGCACCAAGCTCTTCATAATCCTTTGCACTCGTACCCATACACTGATTAAGGGCTAACAAAATATTTGATTCAGTGGGCATCAACCCCACCGAAACTTTATTCCAAGAGAATGCATAGGTGGCATTTTTGCAATTGCCTAAAGACTTAAACCACAAAAACCGCGCATCCACATCATTTGCATCATAGGCGCTAAAGCTCGAAATAAACTGCTTACACTTTTCTTGATCAACGGTCTTCTGGGGTAAAATACTGAGATCAAAACTCTTCGTCTGACCAGAAAAGAGCAGTTCCCCCACGAGTTTCAATAACCCCGTTTCTACACAATCAGCAAAATGACGACTGCCAAAATTTTTTAACGTAGGAATAAAGAGATGCTCAGATTGAATGCGTGCAACAATCCGCTCTTCGAGCGATGGGTCTTTGGGTACATTTTTATAAAAATCAAAAGGATATTTTTGCGAACAAAACAGGTTAAATACCTGGGTGTCTGAGCGGAATATTTTGCGCCCTTCTGCCGTTAAAACATTTTTTTTGCATAAAAAAGCCCCTTTGGCAAAGCCTTTTATAAATTCACATAGGGGCCTTCTATCGAGCGAAACGTCACACATAAACGCCAAAAATAGAGAGAGTGGAAATGTCTTGTCATATGCTCCATTAGCCCGTTTCATAGCATCAACCAATAGACTCAATTTCCGCCACAACTTTGGGCATCGCACTTTTTCGTTCGAAGCACCTGCCTGATTTACCACTGCTCTTAATGTTTGTGCCACACAATATGCTTGGTACTCAGCCCCAACAGAATCTTTTGTCGGCTCACCCTGGAACGGTTCTTGATTTTCACGAACAATCAGAGATGAATAATGTAAGGCTTTTTTTGGAGCAAATTCGTCCGGACAAAATCGAGCAAGCGCCACTAAACGTCCACACCAGTAGGGTGGAACAACGGCAAATACAGATTTTTTAAGCGCGAATGGTTCTTCTCCATCGTCAATATGCCAAAAAAGGCTACGAACTAAGGGATTCACTGGTGTTGAAAGACGCCCAAAAACATACAGATTACGTATAATATTGGGGGTTTTGGTCAGAATAAAACCATACAAAAAATGTAACCCGGCTTCTGGTTTCAGAATATGTCCATCAAGATGGTACACATCCTCAATACCCACAGCCCCCATAAACCCTGCCGAACCCAGTATGATTCCCGCAAAAAACCACTGTAATCGCCGCTTAAACATCAGCAACACCCCTCTCTATAAAATTCACAGCTCTCTATATATTTATTGAGTTTTTTGTTGCAGCAAATAGTTCTTGCAAAAATCACCACAACTGCAATTTTAGGCTATGTTTATAAAAACTTATATCAACTAAACCAGGATACGCTTATGGATTTTAAAATACAGCTTTTCTCAGCCATAATTCTCTCTATGACAGCAATATCCACAACTTCCGCAAGTTCAAAGTTTGAAACTGCAGAAAACATTATGTCTCTGTTTGATCATAAAAAATTTGCCCTTATTGTAACACTTTTAGAAGAGGGAAAAATAAATCCTCTTACTCCTATCATTAAATACGGAGGCACCCTTTTATACTTGATTTCCGCAACAGATAATTATGAAGCTGGGTTCAATATAGTACGCGCCATTCTTGCAAAAGGCACAGATCCCAATATCGCTAATCAATTCCACGAAACACCGCTTCATGAATCATCTTGCTTTGATCGCAAAATCAAAATTACAAAGCTTCTTCTGAGAGCCGGAGCAAACCAAAATCTTCAAAATTGGGATAAACGTACGGCTCTTTATAATGCTTTTTACTTTAAGAGCCCAAAAAGTGCTGCTCTACTTTTACGCAAGGGGGGGGTTCTTGATATTGGACCCTCGTATGAGAAAACACTTCGTCAACGCATGGTTCATGCTCTTCAAAAGACTGGATTCCAAGAAGAATTTTTTAAAAAACTCATTCCTTTTAAAAAATTAAATAAAACACCTAAAAATCAATTGTTATTTATAAAGCTATTGACCAACCTTCTGCTGCCTGCTCAACCAAAATCAAATAAAACACTTACAAAAAACCAATTATCTTTTATACAGCTGTGTACCAATTTTTTGCTGCATGCACAAACAGAATCAAGCACATCGCCCATTGATTCTCTCTGCATCAAATTTATACAATTTTACTTTGACCCACGCAAAAAAATTATCTTTTCAAACAGCGCGCCAACCAGTAACGAATATCCTGCTCTTACAACAGAAGAAGAACAAATTCGCAAAGAGCTTTTTACCAAAACGTTTTATGAACTTGCCGTCGAACGCTACCACCATGGTCTTTCAAAACGTGAATTTGCAGTCTTTACTAATCTGGGGAAACTAAGACAAGCGAAGCATCCAAAGCGGTCTGACTTCGTGATTAAGTTTAGTAAATAAAATTCTTGAAAGAGGATACGCTTATGGATTTTAAAATACAGCTTTTCTCAGCCATAATTCTCTCTATGACAGCAATATCCACAACTTCCGCCAGTTCACAATACACAACTGAAAAACTTACCCCATCAATGCTCTCCGCAAGCACCTTAAAAAAATTCTTTGATGAAAAAAGTACAGAATATATTACAACCTGTTTTGAAGAGAATCATTTAGATGCCAACACCATCTGCCCAGAAAAAAACGAGATGCTTCCGCTCCTTATTATCAGATCAAGCTTCAAGTCTCCCCGTTGTTATCGTGTTTGTATAGATCTTATTAAAAAAGGAATCAACCCAAAAATACTAAAACAGCAAGGCGTATCCCTTCTTCATCATGCAGCCTGGGCAAACTATGCAGAAATCGTCGAAATACTTTTAAAAAAAGGCGTTTCCATTAATGCTGTTGACAGTAGAAACTTCACACCGCTACATCTCGCTTGCAAGGGTATTACGTTTACCTCTGGGGACATAGTAACCATGGCGCTTCTTATTAGAAGCGGTGCAAACTTATCGATTAAAGCTAATAATAATGAAACTCCTCGCTCTCTCATAGAGCACAATGAAGTAGTCAGAATGTGGATTGCGAAAACACTTTTTCCTCTTGTCAAAAGACGTAAATTTAATGATCCAGTAGACAGCCCAAAAAAGGATGTTTTTATCACAGCTGTCGAAAGAATATTACAACATGCGCAAACAATAAACTTTAATGATTGTTATTATTGGTCAAGGCTTTATAAAGAAGACGAAGTATTGGCAACTTTTGTTAGAAAATCAATCAATTTTTACTTTGGCCCACGAAAAAAGGTTGTTTTCCCCAACACCCCACCAAAAAACAATGAATATCCAAAACTTACGGCCAAAGAAAAACAGCTATGCAAAGAGCTTTTTACCAAGACTTTTTATCAACTTGCAGTCGAACTCTACCACCATGGGCTTTCAAAACGTGAATTTGCAGTCTTTACCAATCTGGGGAAACTCATTAAAACCAATAAACTCCGCGACCTTAAGATTAACTTTGAGAAGTAAAACTATGAGATATAAGGACTATATAGGTGAAGTCACCTACGATGCAAAAGGGCACATCTTTCACGGTGAGATACTTGGCTTAAAAGATGTAATCACTTTCCAAGGTACAACCGTTGATGAGCTTGAAGAAGCATTTAAAGAGTCTATTGAGGACTACCTAAGCTGGTGTAAAGAACGAGGCGAAGCATAGCCCCGACTTCATACTTCAAAACCCCCTCTCGGGCAGGGCAGAATAGATCAAATTATCAATATATATTCTTTCAAATAGAATTTTTCTTGCAAAAAGTTTTGATTATAGTATACTGGGGGTAGATAAATAATAATTACGTATGAAATAAAGCATCTAAAATGCTATAAAAAATGGAGTTTTTTATGGAAAATAGACGAAATAGTTTTCTGACCAGTATCTCGACCTTTTTCAGAAGCCTACGTGGGAAAAAGCGACTTGTTTTGGCAGTCCTTTGTGCTAGTTTTTCTCTGGCGCTCTTTGGTGCCGTTTACTCAGCAATAGTTGCTGATGAAAGCGTCAATAAGCCACTTTCACGTCCTATGGCAACTACAACGCAACAAACCACTTGTCAAAATCAGCCTTCTCAACCAAATACCGCAGAAAAAGCTACACCAGAACGCATTGTTCGCAACAATCCTTTTAAAGATTATGAATTTCCACGCCAAGCAACTATCGACCCAGAAATTGAAGAATATCGCGCATCAGAAGTTGAGTGCAGAGAATGCAGAGGACCCATCACCCAAAATGCGGAAAAGCTATGGGAAAAAGCCCCTGCCAAACGAGAAGATCAAGACGCAGTAACACTCCCTAAAAAAGACGTTGCTCAGTCAAAAGACGAGAACACAGCTTCACCCGATGATGCACGGCGTAATGCCCTTATGAACATCCCTGATGGATTCGGTCCTAATGGGTATCAATCTAATTCTGTTCCCCGCCATAGCGGTCAAGATTATAGTGTGGGTAATGGAGGGTATGGAGGTTATGGAGGGAATGGAGGTTATGGCTCAGCACCTCACTATTCTTCAGATCATCCTACTCCACGCACCAGCCAACCAACCACGTCATCTACACCAGAACATAGTTATTCAGTTCCTCAAACACAGGCACAAAACGAATCTCCTGGCAACAGAAGAATGCCCTATTTCCCTTCTCAAGGGATAGACAATACCATGCCTTCTCATGAAAATGAAAAAACAGCCCCTAAAGGGAAGAATGAACATAAAGAAGATAACGTGCAAGAAGAAACAAAAGAAAAGACAGAAAATGATGGCACAAATTCTGGCCAAACACTCAATAATGAAAACAATGGGTCTCCAAACGAAGAACTCACTCCTGTAAACTTCAATAATCAAATTCCAGAAATCAAGGAATTAGAAGACTTAAAACAGATAGATGACACTATCAACAAAATTAAACTAATTCCCAACCAGAATCTGCAAAACCGCATCACGGAAGAGGTACAAGAAAATATAGAAAGCTTCAAACGACAAGAAGGGCTGACAGAAAACGATCAGATTCTTCTTCAAGAAGCCGAAGAGAAGCTTAATGCTTTCAAACAGAGCCTTGTCTCAGTAAAAGAGCCTGGATTTATGCAGCAAGCATTTCATAACGTCATGGACTACCTCAACAAGAATCGCTTTGTAGTAGAAATCATTCGAAATATGGCGACTGCCACAGGGACTGCATTCGTCGGTTCTCTTGGTTCGACATTAGTATTTGGCACTCCCTTTTGGCCATTCTTTTTGACAGGCGTAGGCGGAACGCTGGCAGCCTATTTAGGATGGACTAGCGTCAAACATTTCTTTGGTAAAAAACAGGAAGAAGAGCTCGGAGATGAGGATCTAGAAAAGATAAAATTCGAAGAGGTTAAAGACAAGACGGGCAAACAAGCAGAAATTGTTGTTCAAACGATTCCTACACCAGAAAAAACCGCAATGCCAACAGCTCTCACCAAAGCTAGCGATAAGCTGGTCGACGCCGCGTATTGGGCTAAAAGTTGGATCGATTTCTACCTCCCCAAAAAATCAACCACATAATCTTCTAACGAAGCTGCGCCAAAATCGCAGCTTCAACCTTTGACATAACCGCATACTGCGCATCAGTCTCATGGTCATACCCAACCAAATGGCACAATCCATGAACCAAAAGCAGCTGAAGCCGCTCCTCAAAAAAAACATCAAGCTCGCGTGCATCAGCAAGAACCCGTTCTGCTGAGATAATAATATCTCCCAAGACCCGCTCTTCACGCACTTCTGGTTCAAAAATAACTCCCGGCACTATGTCATAAAGCGGAAATGAGAGAATATCAGTCGCCTTATCTTTGTGACGAAACTGCTTATTATACTTTCGAATCGTTTTATTCGTCGTGATCCAGATCCCTACATCCCAGTTTTGATACCCAAGAATTTTAAGAATTTTTTGAGCGGTGGCTTCAACCACCGCTTTTTTTATTGCTATCGTTTTTTGAGAATTTCGCACCGTAATCATGAAAGGCAGACCGTCGCACGCCACACACCTTCATGCTCTTCAATAAACGAAGATCCCGCACTCTGAGTCGCATAGACAAGCTCTCGCGCTCCAGAAATTCCTTTAATCGTCGCTTCTTGCGTTTTTAAGAAATCAAGCACTTGTTGAGGCGCAATAATCACACACTCACTTAACTCTGTTTTGAGAGAAAGCTTTTTTTCACTCTTCAGTTTACGTATTCCATCAACAACAGCTAAAAGCGATTTTACGTTGGTCTCACTCGCTTCAAAGTTAAACATCTTTTGCACATCTGCAAACTGCGTCACATGGAGCGATTGAGCCTTAAGCCGCTCTTTAAAAAGCTCCTGATAAAGCACTTCTGTAATAAAGGGAATAAATGGTGCAAATAACTGTGTAAGCCGCGCTGTTGCATGATACAAAGTCCACCGCGTTGCGGCTACCTCTTGGGCATCAAAAAATTCTGGTTTATAAAAGCTGTATTTAATCAATTCAAGATAATTATCGCAGAAATCTCCCCAGAAAAACTGCTCAACAACGCCCAGCGCTAGACTAAATTCACGTTGCTCAAAATACGTAGTGTACTGTTTATACATGACAGACAAGCGATGCAATAACCACTCGTTCAGCGCGCCTTTTTGTTCTGGTTCTTGGAGTGGAACATCAACAAAATGCTCCTGTGCAAAACGACAGGCATTCCAGAGTTTATTGACTAATTTATTGCCAATTTTGAGCGTGTTTTCAGAAAACGCAACATCTTGCCCCAACGTTGCAGACGCGGTCCAATAACGCACAACATCTGCAGGATACTGAGACAAAAGACGATCAGGCTCAAGCGGATTGTTACCTTTTGATTTTGAAATTTTACTTCCCTCAGGACTCAGCACATGCCCAGAAATAACGAGGGAATCCCATGGCCGCGTATTGCTGTGCATAAGCGTTTTTACCATCGTGTAAAACGTCCATGTACGAATAATATCGTGTGCATGCGGCCGCATTCCCATGGGAATAAAACCATCAACACGAATACCTTCTTCAAAAACACCCGCATCTCTATTTTCGTACAACGCTTTGCAAAGATAAGGCGAAAGAGACGAGGTATTCCACGTATCCATTACATCAGTATCAGCAATCAGTTCAACTCCTGCAGGAACTGTGCCGGGAAACTGATCTACGCGCGGATCAAGTGGTAAATCTTTGGCTTCTGGTACATAAAGAGTTCCCGTTTTTTTGTCATACCAGACAGGAAATGGAATACCCGCAAAACGTTGCCGCGAAATACACCAATCCCACTGTAAATTTTCTACCCAGTCGATAAAGCGCGCTTTCATGAATGCAGGATGCCACGCAATGGTATCCGCCATCGCAAGAAGTTCCTGTTTAAACGGCAAAATTTTAACAAACCACTGCGATAACATCAAAAATTCAACTTCGCGCTTTGAACGTTCAAAAACACTGACATTGTGACGAATCGTCTGTTGTTTGATGACTAGATTTTCACGCTTTAAAATTTCAAGCATCTCAAGTCGTGCTTCTGCCACTTTTTTGCCAACTAAAGGTCCTGTTGACTCAAGCATACGTCCATCAAGCCCGATCGATGGTCGATACGGTAATTGGTGTTTTTTAAACCATTCAATATCAGTCTTATCACCAAACGTACAGCACATTACTAAACCGGAGCCTTTTTCAACCTGCACCTTGTCGTCAGCAAGAATTGGCACTGCCTGTCCAAAAACCGGCACAATGGCATTTTTCCCCGCCAGATGCTTGTAGCGAGTGTCGGTAGGATGATAAAAAAGAGCTACGCATGAGGGCAAAAGCTCTGGTCGCGTCGTACTAATTACAAGCGATTCTCCCGCTTCAGTTTTAAACTGAAGGTCAGAAAAAAGAGTCTCTTTTTCAACATCTTCAAGATCAGCTTGAGAGACGGTGGTTCTAAAAACAGGACAATAAATTGCTGGCTCTTCTTTGCGATACACCAGCCCTTTTTTCAAAAGTAACAAAAATGATTCTTGAGAAAGTCGCTGCGTCCAATCGCTCATCGTTGAATATGTTTTGCTCCAATCAACCGAAAGACCAAGTCGTTGCCAAAGCTGCTTAAACTCTTCCTCTGCATGTGCAACTTCTTCGCGACAAATCGCTACAAAGTCAGAACGGCTCATCGTATAGGGAGAAACTTCGCGCCTGAGCTCCACAAACCGTTCAGTCGGCAGGCCATTATCATCAAAGCCGAGAGGATAAAAAACAGGGTATCCGCAAAGCCGCATGTAACGAACGACAATGTCAGCATGGGTATAAGAAAAAACATGCCCGATATGAAGTTTACCGGAAACTGTAGGAGGGGGGGTATCAACACTAAAGAGTGGGCCTGCCACTTGTTTAGTTTCAAATATTTTTTCACGCTCCCAGAGCTCTCTTACCTGCTTTTCGGCTAAGGCATGATCGATTACTTTTTCCATAACACTGTCCGTTCTACTTACAAAGATTTTTCGGCACTTCTCAACAACACTAGTGTACCAAAACAGGTGAAAAAGGTGACCAAAGAAAATAGTTTATAAAAACAACTGACCGACAGGCGTCAACAAACAAATGCTTTTTTTCTTCCTTTTTTTTTTCGAAAAACCTCTTTATGCTGAAACTCTGATTACAAATTTCATACGCTTTTTTAAGGACTTTCACATGACGTCGCTTTCATCTGCTGCGCAACGCCCTGCACATCTTCCAAGCTCAAATATTGACACCAACGCTCGGGTTATACTCGAAAAGCGATACCTTAAGCAAGATGATGCGGGGAATCCTTGCGAACAACCAGAAGATCTCTTTTGGCGTGTTGCTTGGAATGTTGCTCAAGCAGAAAAATTATATGGGTCTGAACAAGATATCCAGGCTTACGCAGAACACTTTTATACACTGATGGCCGACCTTAAATTTCTCCCTAATTCACCCTGCTTACGTGGTGCTGGAAGGTCGCTCCAACAACTTTTTGCCTGTTTTGTGCTTCCCATCGATGACTCTCTCGATAGCATTTTTGATACGCTCAAACATATGGCCATTATTCACAAAACTGGCGGCGGAACTGGCTTTAGTTTTTCACGTCTTCGTGCAAATAATGCGCCTATCAAGTCAACGGGTGGTGTGAGCAAAGGCCCCATCTCTTTTATGCGCATTTTTGATGCTACTGCATGCGAAGTAACTCAGGGAGGTGTCCGTTTAGGCGCCAACATGGGTATTCTCAATGTTAATCATCCTGATATCGAAGCTTTTATCGAATGCAAAGCAGACAACAATTCGTTCAAACATTTCAATATCTCAGTTGCACTTGACGATGTTTTTATGCGTGCTGTTGAAGAAGACAAAGAATACAATCTTATTCATCCCGACACTGGTCTTGTTGCAGGACACAGAAGTGCGCGCGCTATCTTCGATAAAATTGTTTTTAATGCATGGAAAAATGGCGATCCTGGCATTATTTTTATCGATAGAATAAATGAGAGCGAAAGCAACATGGTGCCAGCGCTCGGTCGAATTGAATCAACTAATCCCTGCGGAGAACAGCCTCTTTTGCCCTATGAGTCATGCGTTCTCGGCTCAATTAATCTTGCAAAATTTGTTGTTAACAAAGAAATTGCCTGGGATGAACTTAAAAAAACCATCGAACTTGCCGTCCGGTTTCTTGACGATGTTATCGACATGAACCACTACGTTGTCGACCGCATCGCAGAGATGAGCAAAGGATTGCGGCGTATCGGTCTCGGTGTCATGGGCTTTGCCGACATGTTGATTCAACTCGAAATACCCTACAATGGACAAAAAGCCGTTGATACCGCCGAAGCAATCATGAAATTTGTTGATGAGACTGCTCGCACCTACTCAGAAAAACTAGCAGAAGAACGGGGCGCTTTCCCTTATTTTGAAAAAAGTCTCTACTACGAACGTAACGAAAAACCAGTTCGCAACGTCGCACGTACAACCATCGCTCCTACCGGCACTATCAGCACTATTGCAGGGTGTTCTTCCGGCATTGAACCAATCTTTGCACTCATTCATCGCCGTAAGTCAATATGGACCAGCGAAGGCGCAAAAGCAGATCTTTTGGTCACCTACAAATATTTTGAAGATGCGCTCAAAAAAGAAGGACTCTACTCAGAGGCACTGATGCAAAAGGTTGCAGATGCAGGCTCAGTTCAAGATCTACCTGAAATACCTGAGCATTTAAAGCGTACGTTTATAACGTCACATTCTATTCAACCAGAATGGCACATTCAAATTCAAGCCGCATTCCAACGCCACGTCAATAATGCCGTCTCAAAAACAATCAATTTCCCCAACAGTGCAACGCCAGAAGATGTGCGCAAGTCATACGTCATGGCCTACCAATCTGGCTGCAAAGGCACCACAATTTATCGTGATGGTAGCCGCTCACTGCAAGTTCTCACCGTCGGAAGCAAAAAAATAGAAGACAAAAAAGTCGTTCGTGCTGCAATGCTTGCTGATATTCCAGAAAACAAAAATGAGTGTCCTGAGTGTCAAGGGCAACTCGTCGCAAGCGAAGGCTGTATGAAGTGCATTTCGTGTGGGAGTGGAAGATGCTCAATTTAAGACCCCTCAAGCAAGGGCTTGTTCAAGTCTATACCGGTGGCGGAAAAGGGAAAACTTCCGCCGCCTTTGGCGCAGCTCTGAGGGCAACCGGGAATGGGCTGTCTGTTGCTTTTATTCAATTTCTCAAACCAGGCTCAGACAAACAACTTCTGTCACCACTGCATCACCTGACTTATCATGCCTTTGGCACAAGCCACGAAGTCGCAGGATGGTACAAAAAACGTGCGGCGGAAGAATTGCCGCCTCAAGAAGTTGTTGATGGGTGGAACTACGCACAGGTGGTGCTCAAAGACTCTCAGTTCGACCTCGTTATTTTGGAAGAACTTAACGTTGTCATGCTTTTTGACTTTTTACCGGTTAATCACGTTATTGATGTTCTTAAACAACGTCCCGCAACACAAGAAGTTATTATTACCGGCCGCGGAGCACCCCAAGAACTTATCGACTTTGCCGATCTGGTGACAGAAATGAAAGAGATAAAACATCCATTTAAACAAGGGATACAGGCGCGCAAAGGCATTGATTTTTAACTGCTCCCCCGCTCATATAGACCCTTCGATACACTTTCCTACGGAAAGCACTCAGGGTGAGCGGTTTTGAGGAAAAATTCACCCCCTCCGCTCACCCCGAGTGTTTTCATCGAAGATGAAAATGTATCGAGGGGGAGAGAAGAAAACCATGCCAAAACCCGCTCACCCTTAAGTTTTCCCTGAGTAGCGAAGCGTATCGAAGGGAAGTATAAGGGCGGCAAACACAAAAACTAAAAACCCGCTCACCCTGAGTGACCCGTAGGGTTGTATCGAATGGGTAAGAGCGGCAAAACACAAAAACCAAAGGTTGAAATATGAAAACTCCATCTTCAAACAAAACACTCATTGCACTTGCAATTGCTGCAGGAATCATCGCCATACGCTTTATTCCCCATCCTATAAACTGCACACCAATAGGCGCACTTTCGCTTTTTGCAGGAACCGTTCTTTCACCATTGTGGGCGGGACTCACCGTATTGAGTGCGCTCTTTATAGGTGACTGCTTTTGCGGTTTCCACAGCACCATGCCCTTTGTGTATGGCAGCTTTTTGATTGCTCTTATTTTTGGTAATGCCCTCAAAACAAAAATGTCCTACCTCCGTCTTTTATGCGCATCACTCAGCAGCTCACTTGCCTTCTTTTTTATTACCAATTTTGGCTCCTGGCTCACATCTGGCATGTATACTCATACACTACAAGGCCTCATTCAATGCTACCTCTATGCGATTCCGTTTGCACAGAGCTCCGCAGACCAGATCGGCAGCCTTTTAGGCGCCACGGTCTTTACTGACCTTCTCTGCACCTTGGCTCTGTTTGGCTTGTATTTTGGATCAAGCTCTTATGTAACTATTAAAAACTTGCTACTTGAATTAAACAACAGGATTTAAGCCGAGAAACTTGAAAAACAGGGGCTGGCCTTTTTTGCGAATTCTGCTATAATTGAAATAATATAAAAAGAAAATCCTAAAGGGCCCCTTACCATGAATATAATTTTTAAAAGATTAATGCTGGCAATTTCACTGACCAGTGCGCTCGCTCCATTGAACTGCTTAGCTACAAATACCAATCAATCTGGCTGCGGCGCTCTAAAAAATATTGTTGCACATGCAGTACAAGAGCAAAGAAAAAACCTCTTTGTCTCAACTCTTGCCGCCGCTAAAAAATTTGTTGCCAGCAAAACCAGATTTCAATTGGCTGTTGCTACCGGCTGGCTTGCACTCATGGGGGTTACAGCAGTATCAATGGGCTTGCTTTTGACAAGTCTTTATTATGAAAAATCTAATCGCCAACTCGCAATCAAACTTTCAGAAATCGCCGTATGGCCAGTCACCATGCCCCGCACGTTGTTCCACCGCCTTTATTACGGTGAGTTCAAAAGAGAAGAAAAAATCACTAAATTTGCCGCCTATTCTGACTTAAACAAAAACATTGCTGATCATAATTTTGTTGACGAAAGCTTTGAAACAAAAATCAAAAAAATCGCAGAAAACTCAACTAATTTTGTCTTTTCTATAAAAACAAACAAATATAATAAAGAATCTTACTGTTTTATAAAAAAAGGCTCCACACAGAGCAAAACAACAGTGAGTGAAGAACAGAAGAAAAAAACTAAAACAGAAAACGTTAATACCGTTAATATCGTATACAACAACAATAAAGACGCAAAAATCACTCCTGACGACACGCTCATAGCCCTCGAAAAGCTTTTAAGTAACCCTACCGTCCACACAATCATAGTTAACAAGTCGGGGCTCTCCTACAAAAAATATCGCAAAATCGCAAGGAATATCATAACAAAACGCGAGTTTGATGATTCAGAGGCATGCGATTCAAATTCGCATGACGGCTCCAGCGGGGTTTTAAATTCTTACAGCCCTATCAAAATTGAATTAATAAAAAAATAATAGAGGTGATAGCCATGTTTAAAAATAGTTTAAAAATAATCATACTGGCCGGCGTGCTTTCTTTGAGCACCAACACTGCTGTATGCTCTTTTTCTTCGCACATTACGGCTGCAACTCCCCACACTGTATTGCCACAAAAAACTTGGATGCGCAGCTTGCAATTTTGCCGCACAAACCTCCGCCCCGACCTTTTGGTGCGCAAGCACCCCATCATCACCCTGTGCGTTGGATTAGGAATTTGTGGTGGGATCTATGCGTGTTATTCTGGAC
>Ga0209417_1002075_pt1 | contig 32969 bp, 29 predicted proteins | sample RifGroF2_FD_184002 | JGI IMG/M metagenome (GOLD analysis project Ga0209417, IMG submission 184002) | Groundwater microbial communities from Rifle, Colorado, USA - Groundwater F2 (SPAdes) (version 2) | ecosystem: Environmental > Aquatic > Deep subsurface > Groundwater | place: Rifle, Colorado... | reverse complement strand
TTGGCTGGTTTTATTTACAACCCTGTCATTTGGATTAAGCCAGCTAACAACATTGAGTTGATCTGCTGGTATCTGCCTTAATTTGTTTAAAAAGTCGAGCTTTTCTTGACTTATTGTCAATGTGTTGCTTTCCCATTGATCCAGTCCAAAAGCCTCGAAAACTTTTGCGCCATAAGTAAATCTATCATCTATTCCTTCATTCATAACTCGCGCATAAACAGCAGAAGCCCCGGCTAGTGACTGACCAACAAAGTTAATATCAGTAACTGAAGAATATGTTGATCTTGCAAGCATATCTTTAACATCTTTAGTAAATGACAATCCGCTTTTAAAATAATCTGGAACGCCAGTGCCAAATGCCATTTTTATGTCTGTTCCAATATGTGTTAACGATGTTGGGTCTGTCGGATTACTGCCTATTACCACTTGATTATCTGAAGTAAGAACAGCAAGTCCGTTGTGGTTTGTAGCGGCATCGTATTTTGTAGCAAAAAAAGTATTGTCAGATAATGCGGATGTATAGGTATCGGGAGATTTTGTTACATTCTGCATGAAGGATTGGAAGTCCTTATCGTCAGCATGGCTTTCTTGAAATCTTTGATTGTTAATTATGTCCTTAAGATTGTTTCCTCCAAACTGTGTGTTAAACTCCTCATCACTCATCCCCTCAATGTTGAATCTAATAGCAGATATTTCAGCTATTACTTTTGAGTTGTTGTCGTTAACCATTTCTCTACTCCCTATTTATTGATTTAAATTTAACTATTTGGTTTTCTATGTCTTTATAATCACTAATAATTCTGTCTGTATCTGTGAAAATACCTTTATCCCCATAATGTGAGGGCAAATAGGTTCCTATTTTTGAATCGTATTTTTCAAATATACTTAAAAGATATTGTGCGGCATAAATAGCCTTATGCCCATTTACCCTGTAATTATAAAAAGATGGTTGTCCTGGAGATTGCTTTGCTTCCTTTTTAAAGTTGGAATCTTCAAAAAGATTTGAGCCATAAAATGAGATAGATATCTCAATCACCCCGAATTTCTTTTCTCTAAGGAAGAGCAGCAGTTTATAGACATCTTTTGCTATCTGCTCTCTGCTCTGGTCTGTGACTTCGTAGCAATAGGTTATTCCACAGTGGGTATCCAGAAGATAAGGATATTTTTCTAATAGAACATCATTTGAAACAATTAAGTTTTCATCAATATCTTTGAGAATAGTATCCTGCATTTTCTTATCTACAGAAGTTCCGGAATTAATATAGAAGAAATTTTCTGTAGTCAGCGAATTCACATACGGTTTAACCTGTTTTGTAATATCATAGAATCTTCTAGTGAGTAAGTAGGTAGTGGATATCCCAGACTGAGTCATCGGACTGATCAACACCATAAATTTAAAGTTGGGCTCGTTTACAGGATAAGCCAGGTAACGATAAGTATTTGTAGACCAGACATACTCTCCTTTAGCTATTGCAAAATTGTCATTGTACTTTTCATTTAGGAGTTGTACGACTTTGCCTTCTGTACTTTTTACTCCTATCCAATTTTTTAAATAGCATCCTCCTGTTATTAAAAACGCCAAAACGATTACAACAAAAGTTATTGCTGCGACCGCTTTCAGACATCCATTTCGTTTTTTCTTCTCGCTCATATTTTTCCCCTAAATTTAAAGATTTTTACTCGCAATAACAATTTTATGGAGTTGTCAAAATGCTTTGAATCTTTTTCATATCAAAAAGTTTAAATTTTAATATTTATTTCGAATCGCATAGACATATTTGTTCAAAACAAGCGAATTTGGCATTAAGGATGCCGGAAATAGAAACTCGTGTCTCGTGGTTAGTGGGGCGTTTTTCCTCTGTGAAATCTGCGTAATCTGTGGCTAAAGTATTTCTGATGTTTATAAACTCTTCCACCATTGTTTTGGCTCTTCAGCAGATATGCTCCATAGTGAACAATTGCTTCGCAATATGTTGATTTTTACACAGAGTTAAAAAGCTCTGGTTTTCTCTGTGTCCTCGGTGGTTAATCAGTTTTTAAATTCCTAATTAAGTTAAAGTTATCTTAACCTGTCACATTTTCAGAAAGTTTTCTGATATAGTCAAATATTGGTTTATCGAAAATATATCCAGTATCTGAATTTGTGCCATTCATTCCCCTCAAGTAGAAATAGATAACACCGCCAAAAAGAGAATCAAAGAACTTTTTCGGGTTTGAAGAATATTCAGGTTTCTTTGCCTTTATGAAATTGTGGAGCGCAAGAGAATATATAGCATGCTGAATGAAATATCCTGATGAAGCCATATTGGCAAGCAGAGATTCTTTGGAATAGTATTTATAGTCAGGGCCAAGCCAAGATGCCTTGTAGTCGGCTATATAAAATTTTCCATTGTAATTGAAAATAAGGTCAATACTTCCCGTCATAAATCCATGCTTAAAAAGAGCTCCCTGTTTAATAGAAATTGATGAACTGTCAAGAATTTTCTTAAGATCTGAATCCCTCTTGAACTGAGCAAAAGCGTATTTCGAAAAGTCCTGATTGAATATATAAGGATTTATTTTCGTTTCCGCAGGATAATAAAACTCCATTTCCGAAGCAGTTTCATCGGCTTTGAGAAGTGAAAGGGAAAAGCCCTGCTCTATTTCTGATATAGGAGTAGTAAGCACTTTTTCAAGCATGTCAAAAGTCTGAGCGAGCCTCAAATCCAATACCTGCTGATATTCAGAAGAAGTTCTTGGCGCGCTCAGAGAGTAGTCCAAAAGTTTCCTTTCAATTTTGTTTCTGAGTTCTTTAACTTCCCTGAAATCCCGGGTCAAAACTGAACTAAATTCAAAGTCTTCAAGCACTTCATGGCAGAAAGAACCTGTAAAGCGCCCTTTGGAAGGGAAATGAAAAAAAGAAGTAACAGGGTGCACGGCAAGTTCGGCAAGCAATCTTTCAGAAGCAATATTATGAGGGGGAGATTTATCTTCGGATTCACCGAAAATTCGTTCGATTGGAGAAGAAGAAAGATGACTGCCGGCGGCTAAAGCCGAGTAGCTCATAATTCCCCAGTCGCTGCAGATATGTTCAGGATCTGTAAGCGAAAAAGATTTGAGCTCTTCCGGATTAACTATATTTGCGTTTAAAGGAGTGTATGTCTCAAAACCTCTGTTCGAAAGAGCATCTGAGAAAGAGATACATTTTGAGTTTGGAATATCCAGAGATTCAATATTAACAGATGATCCTTTAAGAAAATCAACATAACTAATATCTTCAGGCAAAGCCTGAACTTTATTTGCCATCATGTTCATCAGATAAAATATGGAAGTCTTATTAGTGCTCTTTTTTTGTGATTCCACATTCGCAAAATATACATAGAGTCTGTAAACAGCTCTTGTCATAGCTACATACATCAATCGGAGCTCTTCTGCCAGATTTTCTTTTACTATTTCATTTACATGAGATTGAGGATTTTCCAGATCGCAGAAGAGTTTCCCGTCCTTGTGATATGAAGAATCTCTGAGTGATTTTATTTCATAAGGTTCAATGCCTTTTGTCCACAAAAAGGGACAGAAAACCACCGGATACTCCAATCCCTTGCATGCATGCATTGTTACTATCTGAACTGCTTCGGCGTCAGTATCAAGCCGTATTTCGTAATCTGATGACTCCGCTTCTTCAGTAATAGCAGTAATTTTCTCATAGAGATAGTGATTTACATCTGACGGGGTAAAATTATTTTTGGATGCTTCCTTGTGGATGAGTTCAGCAAGATGGAGAATGTTTGTAAGCGCACGCTCCCCTCCTCCGTTATTAAGTATATTAAGGCGGATATCTTTTCTAAGTTTCTGATCAGTAACTTCAAGGGACTCAGGTTCAATAAAAGTCATAAACATACTAATAAAGCCTTTTTCATTCCACAAATCATGGTAACGGCAGAAAATATTTAGCCAGTATTCATAATTTGCTGAGCCTTTCTCAGTTGAAAAGTCATTAATTTCCCCTGGTGTCAACCCTAAGAAGGAGCCAGCTAAAGCTGTTCTTATTTTTGAAGGGTCATTCTTTGAGGCTATCGCTTCTAAAAGCCTGAGAAGTTCCCGTGCCTCTTCAGTTTTAAATATGTTACCTGTAGCGCTTATAACTGACGGTACGCCAAGACTAAACAAGGCTTTCTGTATTGTAGAAGCCTCAGTATGTTTTCTGACAAGAACAGCGATATCTTTTGGAGTTAAATTTTTTCTTGATTTCTCCTGGCCGCATTCATCGGCTTTGATTATTTGCACTTTTCCGGCAGATGCAAGATTAAGAAGCGCTGCAATCCTCATGGCTAAATCTTTAGCAACAGATTGGAGTGCAATATCCTTGTTTTTTTCATATGAATAAAAAAGAACAAAAGGTTTTCCATCAGACGAATCATCCTCTATTTCAATTCTGCTGTATTTATTTGCTGGTGCTGCCTTTACTCCTCCGTATGCAAGTTCGTCATAAACAAAAGAGTTTTTGCAAGATGACTCTTTGAACCATGAATCTACAGCTTCTACTAGGCTCTGAAGGGTTCTGTAATTTGTATCAAGCGTATATTCCTTTAGTTTTTCATTCTTTTTAACTTTCAGGTAAGCAAAAATATCAGCCCCTCTGAATTTGTAGATGGACTGTTTCGGATCGCCTATCATAAACAGTGTGGAGTCCGGGTGATTGAAAACTGTATCAAAAACTTCAAACTGTATAGGGTCGGTATCCTGAAACTCGTCGATGAGCGCCGCGCTGAAATGTTTCCTTATACTCACTGCGAAAGGATTATTCTTATCGCATTTATTGTTTGTATAAAGAGCTTTTCGCATGTCAGTTAGCATGTCTGTGTACGAACGCACTCCAAGCCTGGCTTTCTTTTCAGCAAGTGAAGAACTATACTTAAAATCCTTTAGGAAATTAAGCTTAAAGTTAACGGAAAAAGTTCTGAATTCTTCATCGAGTTTCTCACATAAATTAGTAAAGATTTTTAAGGTCTCAGAAGGCAGCCATTTTTTTCTTTTCTCTGTTCCGTTCATTACTGTCAGAGTTCCGAATTTCCTGATCCCGTAAATGTCACTTGCAGAGTTTTTTTTGAGTTTAAACGCATCTGCAAAGGAAAGATAAACAGGAAGCAGCTCTTCTCCGGGTTTTTTATTGAAAGGAATAGATTCGATCTCTTCTGTAAGGCTGCTCTTATTATCGCTCCAGTATTTGAGTATTGAAGATATAGTATTTTTAATCCCCTGTATGAGCTCAACAACTTTTCTATCGTTTCCAAAATCCGGCAGCAGCTTTATATCAGGATTTTTTACCAGGAATGATGCGGCAGACTTTAGTTCATTGAGAGTTATATCAGAAGCCTTGATTATAGCGCTAGCTTCAAAGGAATCATAGAATGTGCTCCTCCATAAATCTTCAACAGCTTCATTTATAAGGTCGGTTTCGTTTTTTATCAGCTCCAGATTGAACTGTGAACCGCTTTCAAATGCCTTTTCTGAAAGCATTCTTAGGCAAAAAGCGTGTATTGTGAAAATAGCAGCTTCATCAAAATTAAGAAGAGCTGTTTTCAGAGAGATTTTCAATTCGTTTATATCAGAATTATTTTGGAGTGCTTTTTCAATAATCCCTTTGACCTTCTCATCGATTTTAACATCATGGTCTTCAAGATATAAACAGGCCTCTTTGAGATTTCTTCTGAGCCTGTCGCGAAGTTCGGCTGTAGCTGGCACGGTAAAGGTAACCACCAGAATTTCTGAAGGTTTGAGTTTTCTTTCAACAAGAAGCCTGAGATAAATATTTGATATGGCATAAGTTTTGCCAGTACCGGCGCTTGCCTCAATCAAGAAAAGTCCTTTTTCAATAGGAGTATTTATTATGTCGAAAGATTCAGCTTTCTTCATCTACATTGCCTCCCATTGAACTTAACATAGGCATATAAAAATCGAGAGCATATTTACTTATAAGCTCACTGTCAGGGAATTCCTCTCCGAAACACGCTTTTATGTAAGCGTCTTCAGATTCACTCGGGATACTTGAGTTATAAGTTGGCTTCCATGCGGACAATGCCTTCAAACGCGCTTCTTCAATATTTCCTTTTTTAAGCATGTTTTCAGCAAATGCCTTGGATGCAGAAGGAAAGAACTCGAGAGGTTTGGTTGTTCCAGTTAAATAATTTGATACCAATTCAGAAAGAAAGGCAAGAGCTTCTGATTTGTTAAGTTCCTTAAAAATTGTTTTACTTCCACCTTTTGAGATAAAGAGTGTTTCTTTCCTTCCAGAGTAATTTGAGGCGCAGAGAGTCAGATGATATAACCACGCTCTTACCATGTCTTTATCTTTCAGGGTAGCCAGCCTGTACAGCACCTGGCCATTTCCATAAAGCGACTGAAAAAATGCCTCTAATTCAATTTCCACGGCTTCTGTCTTAACTTTTATTGTATCGCTGTATTTTTCTGGCGATGAAATGATATGCTTCTTAATAGCATCTTTAAACTCTATAACATCGGGAATAATATCAACTGCTCTGGAATCTCCCCATCTGCCTGGCGGGATAAGGCCTTTTGCTTTGAGATAAGTAAAAGTGCTTTCCTTCATGAGGTTATTTTCATATTGTTCATCCGTGTCTGAGATGGTTAAGAGCTCCTGATTAAGAGCATATTCCTCAAAACTGTTTATATCAATCATTTCGCAATCGGCGAGTTCCTCTTTGTCATTCGTGTCGAGCTTTATTCCTATGATATTTTTAAGAATATATTTTGAGGGATTGGAATAGAAATTTACAAGCTCTTCAAGCGTGATGGTTTTTATCTCTGCCATAGGAATAGGAGTGCTGAAGTCATAGACATATTGTTTCTTTTTTATTCTTCCAGAAGATAGAAGTTTTGCCGCTTCACAATTTACCCTGGAATAACTGCAAAGCTGAATGTTTTCCGGATTTTTATTATCAGAGTTGAAATATAAGGAACTGAACGAGTGCAGAGGATGTTCGATTGTAAGCAAGTCAGAAGTTGTATGCGTTCCATCTGAGGATTTATCTTTGCTTACTTTGTAATACTTGTTTACATATTCCTTAAATTCAGAAACAAGTACAGAAGGAAGCTTAGAAGTGTTATTAGTAACTGATTTCCCGATAAAGCTTATGTAGAGATTTTCTTTAGCTGAAAGAAGCGCTTCCAGAAACATGTAACGGCTCTCGTCTTTCTGCGAAGGGTCGCAGTTTCTCTTACTGCTTTTCATCAGGTCAAAACCCATTGAAGAGTCTTTTGGTGGAAAAGCCTCGTCGTCCATTCCAATGAGACAGATTGTTTTAGCAGGAATGCTTCTCATCGGAGTGAATCTGCAGAAAGTAACGCCCCCTCTTAGAAACTGAACAGATGGGAACTTCTCGTTAAGATGATTTTCCAGATACGAATAAATAACTTCAATCCCAGTTACTCCGGAAAAAGTGGCTCTTTCCATGTTGTTGAACATCGAATGAACAGAACTATAAAGCGCGTCAATCCTTGCATCATTGCCAGGAGTTTCGGCAAAGAACTGCTCTATTACTTTTAGAAGAGAATTTTTCCATACTTCACTGGTTTTTGGCACAGAAAAGTCTTCTGCGATTCTAAAAAGCTCTGAGACAAAATCCATAAACTTGCCAAGTGCTTCAGCAGAACCTTCTTCAATCTCTTCATACGGAAGAATATATTTATCATCATATGTTTTGAAAAGAGCTTCATCGACTTTTCTGCTGCCGGAAAACATGGCATAGCCAAGAAGCATTCTGTCAAGTCCGGAGACCCAGGAATTTTCAGCAAAGGTAAAATCTTTTCCCAGAATTTTCTGCCTGTGCCCTTCATCTATTCCCCAGTTTACAGCGCACTCTTTTAAGGATTTGTTTATAAACTCCATATCCTCTCCTGTCAAACCAAAGTTGGTATAGACACTTTTGACAGAGAGAATGGAGAAAACTTCAGTTACTTTAAAACGGCTTTTAATAACCTTTAGAATCTTTAGAAAAGTTTCTGCTTCGACATTTGTGTCTTTCGTGTGTCTGTCGGCAATAGAGTAATGTATATATAAATTCGAGTGCTTTTTAGTTTGAAAAACAGCCTCTATATATGGAGCGTATTTCTGTATATCAGGGGTCATGACTATTATGTCATTTGGCTTTATTCTGCCTTTCGAGGAATCCATAAGGTTGAGAAGAAAATTGTGCAGAGATTCTATTTCGCGCATCGGAGTATGAAATGAATGAAACTGCAGAGAATCATCTCCTCCTGAAACTAACTGTACTTCCAGTGGTCGGTTCATTGCCAGTACATCTCTCTGCAGTAAATGCAATATTCCGGGTCTTTTTTCAACAGGAAGATCATCAGGAAACTCCCCTTCGTTATCAATGAGGCCTTTAGAGAGAAGAAGGCTGAAGAATTCTCTTTCCTTTAGCGCCATTGAACCAAGAAGTTCATTATTTGTCTCTTCAAATATCTGCCGCGTTTCAGAAAAATTGAAAAGTTTGAGCTGTTCTTTTTCGGATAAATTGAATTCCCAATTTTCCCTGCAGATATTTCGGTAAAAAAAATGTATATCAATATGCTTTGAAAGTTCAATAAGCATTTCGAGGTAAAGCGGCGGCATTGATGAGATGCCGAAGATAAATGCCCTCTTTACATTCCTGTGCTTTTTGAGCAAAAGGTTTTTTTTTACCATCACTTCATAAGCAATCCGCGGCAGATGATTTCCCCCAAGTTCTTCTGAAACCGACTTCCACAAAACATTCTGCCATCTCTCTTCTTTAAACTCATTAGGAACTGAATATCCAAGCTCGTGGTTTCCTTCCCAATAGAGCAGACATTCAGGTCTGTAGGCCAAATACTTGTAGTATATTTCTGAGAGCTTTTCAGAAAGCTGAAGAAGTTTAACCTCATTGACAGTCGATTTATTTCTCCCACTCTCATATATGTAGCTGCTTATTCTGTCAAAAGCATCATTTCCGTTTTCTTCATGAACAGCAATCAATTCAGGTATTTTTTTGAAGATAGCCCATATCATGGTTTCCCGATTAAAAGAAGAAATCATTTTTAGAGGTTTTTCCTGACGATTAAGCTCTTCTTCTTTCTGAAAAAAGATATTCAGGAAAGATTCAAGAAACGGGAATTCCTGCATCGCGCAGATACCGTTGGCACGGGCTATTTTATACCTTAAATACTGTTCCATCCCTCTGCTTTGAACAATTATATAGTCATTGGAAAAATAATTTTCTCCAATGGAACTTGCAAGCTGCCAGCAAAGCCTTTCTGAAAGCAGTTCAACGCTATTGCTTATGTATGTCCTGAAAGCCATATTCTTAACAGTGGGTTATTTCACATAAGATATATTTAATGAAATGCATTTCACTAAACAATACTTAAAAATGTTTCCGAACAGAAAATATTGCGAGCAAATGAGGATTTGCAACCGCCTTTCCTGTTACGAAAGAAATAACAACAGTCCAGGCAGCTAAATTTTCTAAAAATCCCGTCTTATGTCAGTAATGCATATGCCATTAATCATTAGGAATTTTCCAAATATACCTTAAAGGGTGAAATCAGAAACAGAACTCTATCGACAATTTGTCGATTAATTAACAAAACATCAATCGTCTCTAATCTTTGTACTTTTAAGTCAAAAACTTAGTAATCCATGTTGTTTCTTTATTTCTAATGGAGATTTTGTCAATAGAGTTATGCTAAAGTTAAAATCTTTAAATATCATCATAACATATTAATTCACATGATATTATTACTTATTAACACTTTTGGCAAGCTAATTGCTAAATTTAAAAGTTCACAAAATTTCAGAAAATTAAAATTCGAATGCTTTGTCCGATTTGTAGATCGCTTAGTCAAGAGATCGTCGGAACTAAGCTATTGAATAGATAAAGAAGGAGGCCCGTCATGGCTGTAGAAAAAACAATGGGAAGCTCCAGTCTTGTGGAAGTTATCGACCGCATACTGGACAAAGGTATTGTAGTTGATGCATGGGTAAGAATTTCCCTGGTAGGCATCGAACTGCTTGCCGTGGAAGCCCGTGTAGTTGTAGCATCAGTAGAAACTTATCTGAAGTATGCTGAAGCTATCGGATTGACAGCAACGGCTGCCTAATCAATTTAGTCCGATTAAAAGATCTCTAAATTAAGAGGTCGTCGGAATAAATAAATTGTTCATAAAGAAGGAAGATAGTTATGGCTGTAGAAAAAACAATGGGAAGCTCTAGTCTTGTGGAAGTTATCGACCGCATACTGGACAAAGGTATCGTAGTGGATGCATGGGTAAGAATTTCCCTGGTAGGCATCGAACTGCTTGCTGTGGAAGCCCGTGTGGTTGTAGCATCAGTAGAAACTTATCTGAAGTATGCTGAAGCTATCGGATTGACAGCAACAGCTGCCTAATTCTCTAATGAACAGTTTTTGCCGCTTATCCTTTGATTTCAAAGCATAATGCGCCAAAAACTTTCTATACTTTATTTTACTATGATTACGATTAAAGCTTCAGAACAAAAAATCCCGATCCTTCATGAACTTATATCAATTTATGAAATGAGGGTTTCATTGATAGGCGCAATGGTGACAAACACCTACACCACACTTGATGAATTCAGAAAACAGCGCGCGCAGATCAATACAGATATAAGTGAAATACTTGCCAAAAATAAATCTCTGCGTCACAAAGACTTTTATACATTTATGAAAGACATTGACGATAATTACCGTTTAAAAGAACAAGCTATTAAAGATCATATAAACAGTTTCTTTGAAGAGCATAAAGAAGCCAGTCAGATAATCCGCGATAAATTAAATCTGGAAAATATTGTCGACGCTGCAAGCTTCAAAAAATACCTTACTTCCTATCAGGAAAAACAGGAAGCTCAGTTAAAAAATGTAGAAACTTTGCTTAATGAATTTCAAATCGAATACCAGCATTTCCTCAAATCTCTATGTAAAGCTATAGAGACTGGAGAACTGATGAACATAAAAAAACTAAAAGATATATTAGCTATTTAAACAAAAAAGGATAAGGAGAAAGAGATGGAAAGCAGAATCACAGAAATAATCAGTAAAAACAATGAATTGATAAAAAAGATTCAACAACAAGGGCAGGAAAGAAGAGCTCAAACAATTGAAATGTTAAGAAAATCCAAAGAGGAATTGAATGCCAAAACAGCACAATTAAGAGAAGACAACAAAAGAAGAATAGAAGAAAGGAAAAGAAAAACCTCTTCTTTGCTAAAAAGCTTTAAAAAAGATCTTGCCAAGGATACATCAAATACTCTTAAGACTAGCAGAGACTCTTCAGACCTTGAAAAAGCCAGAAAAGAAAGAAAAAGCGATGTTGGAGAAATGCTTAAAAAATTTAGAGAAGAATTAAAAGCCAAAACAACGCAATTAAGGGAAGATCACATAAAGGCAAAAGAAGAAAGAAAAGCCCAGACTGCTGATTTGCTGAAAGAATCCAGAGATAAAGTAATCTCTGAAAGAGAGGCAATGCGTAATGAGTTTGAAAGAGAACAAAAGGAAATCATTGAAGGATTAAAGGCATCCAGCAAAGATTTAAAGAAAAAGCTGGTAGAATCAAAAAAGAATAGGAAAGGCAGTATTCCTGCTGTGAAAGCAAAAGCTAAGAAATCCCCGAAGACATCTGTTGTGAAGCCTCATGTCAAAAAAGAAGTTATTCAGGAAGAAATTAAGACCGCAGAAGAAGAAGTTATACAGGAAGAAACCAAGATAGCTGCTGAAGAAGTCGTGCAGGCAGAAAGTAGCCCTACTGAAGAGCCTAAGAAAGAATATACTCATGAACAATTAAAAAAGAAAATATTATCTCTTGTAGAAAAACATGCAGACGAAGGAATTAAAGTAGGAGAAATGGAAGAAGCAATTGGCGTTTCTAAATTATTATTGGGAAGAATCGCGAAAGAGATGTTCGAAGCAGAAGAGATCGGACACGAAGATAACAGATACTTCCCTCTTTAATGAAGTAATCCAGGATAGAACAGGGAGTAAATTTTTTAATACCGTTTTTAATGTGGATTCTGGGACAAAGTGTATAAAAGAATTGAAAAACGAAATAGATCAAAGGCAGAAAATAATACAGAAAGAATTTGCGCATTTTGTAAAGGAACAGGAACTGACCAGTTCGCTCTGCTCTCGAGCATTTCGATCTGTCAAGTCTGTGCAGGAAAAGGAAAGGTCGAAATTGAAGAGCCATCAATTATATGCGTATTTTGCAAAGGGAGTGGGATTTATCCCAGTAGCAATTCACGCATAACTTGCACCGTCTGCAGAGGAAAAGGAAGTGTTACTGTTTATGAGAAAACGAAAGAATGCCCAAAATGCAAAGGAAAAGGATCTGCCACAGAAAGCGGCCTTCCCTGTACTAAATGTGGAGGCAAGGGAGTTGTTCCTTTCAATGCAACACATTGATTTAAATCGTATCACGGACGTCGCCCGTGGGGTCGGTCGACTTATAATTCAAGACACGGGCAAGATGCCCGTGGTACAACACATTGATGGGATATAAACGGAACATGATAATTCAATTCTGAATAAACAGGATATAATTAATATTTTAAATAGATATAGGGTAAAAAAATGATTGACGAAATGACCACCGTTCTTGAACCGACTCCAATGCCGGATTTTATCGAAACAGATTATGTTAAGGATTTAGAATCAAGGGCAATGGCATTTTTCAAAGCTGGTTTCCCTGTACATCTCAGAGGACCGTCAGGAACAGGGAAAACTACACTTGCGATGCATTTGGCAAGCAAACTGGGAAGACCTGTTGTATTGGTACATGGAGATGAAGAATTCTCAACTTCATCCTTAGTTGGCGGAGAACACGGCTACAGAGTTAAAAAAATTGTTGACAAGTTTATACACAGCGTGCTCAAAACGGAAGAAGATATGGTTAAGCGCTGGGTTGACAGCCGACTAACAATTGCCTGCAAATATGGTTTCACCTTGTTATATGATGAATTTACCCGTTCAAGGCCTGAGGCTAATAATATCCTTTTATCAATCCTCCAGGAAAAAATGATGGATATGCCGGTAGGCAGAGGAAGCAACGAGCAGTATTTAAAAGTTCATCCAGAGTTCAATGCTATTTTTACATCAAACCCGGAAGAGTATGCAGGTGTTCATAGAAGCCAGGACGCATTGAGAGACAGAATGATAACAATGGATTTAGATTGTTTTGATTATGAAACTGAGTTAGCTATTACGAAAGAAAAATCCAGTGTATCTGTTAAAGATGCAAAAACTATTGTAAATATCGTAAGAAACCTCAGAAACTCTGGAAAATGCGAGTTTGCCCCTACTATAAGAGGGTGCATAATGATAGCCAAAACCTTGAAAGTATTAGCTTTTCATCCTTATCAGAACCCGCAGAAATTTATCATATTGTGCCAGGATATATTAGCTTCAGAAACAAGCAGAGTAGGTTCTAAAACAAATCAGAACAGAGTTAAACAGATTGTTTCTGAATTGGTAAATAAAGAACTTTTAGGGGATAAAGAAGAATTAAAAATAACACCAACTCCTATTTCCTAATAGGGTAATAAAAAAGGAGCTTATAATGGCGGTCAAAACAGCTAAAATAAAAGGTATGGCTAACATAAAATCCTCAAGCATCAAAAAACGCTCGATGCCTAACAGAACTGAAGACGCTGGATATTTAAAAATGTTTGTTCTTTCTAAAGAAAAAGAAATGCTTTCAAAAGCACTGAACACCTTAACCGAAAAGCGCAATACGATTATCGAACGCTTAACTGCAATCAAAAATGAAATCGAAGAAAAGCTAAAAGAAATCGCTGAAAACGATATTTCCGAAAAAGATTCTGAAACAAACGAAGGCAAGAAAAAGAAAGAATTTAAAAAAATGAAGATGAACTACTGATCACTCAAATATTAAGCAATGGCGGCAGGTAATGGAAAAAGTTAAACCCAAAATTATATTGGCTAAAGAATCAATAAGCGATTTTATCAAAGAAAATATCAGTAAGGAATTCAAAATCATCCAGATTAGAAAAACAGATGAAGGATGGCTTGGGGAGTTTGAAATGTATGAGGACAGCGCATTTATCAAAGCGCTTGGACTGCCCGCAAAAGTAAAAGACAGAAATGTATATGAAATAAAACTAACAGATGAATTTGAAGTTGTCTCATATGTATTGAAGAAAGTAAATGCTGAAGAATAACCAAAGAGAGAACAAATGTCAAGTGAAATTTCACATGGAGTAAAATCCAGCAGCCTGGCCGATATTCTTGAAAGGGTATTGGACAAAGGCATAGTTATAGCAGGCGATATTAAAATCCAGATTGCTGACATAGATCTTCTTACTATCAAGATCAGGCTGCTTGTCGCTTCCGTTGACAAAGCTATGGAGATAGGTATAAACTGGTGGCAAAACGATCCTTACCTGACCACAAGTACAAAAACAAAGGAACTGGAAGAGGAAAATACAAAACTGAAACAAAAACTGGAGAATCTGGAAGCGAAAGTTGAGTAGCCCCTATAAGAATAATTAGAATTAATTAATAACCAAATATAAAGGGTGGAGAAGCCAAAATGACGGAAAAAAAAGAAACTAAAGATAAAGGGATCAAGATTGATAAAGGAATCAATATTAATTTCGGCGGCGGGCTTGATGGAATTTTTAAGGGCTTAGAAAGTTTGATCAGTCTTGCGGGCAACCTGAAAGAAGCAGGAGAGGAAATTAAGAAAGAAGGTGAAATTGACCTGAGCAATCTCAAAGAAGGAATGAAGGGGGTTTATGGTTTTTCTGTAAAGACTGCCGCAGGAGGGCATACTGTTAAAGAACCATTCGGAAATATTAAAATAACTCCTAAAGGACCTAAAGTAGAAAAAGAAAGAGAACCTATCACAGATGTATTCTATGAAAAAGATCATGTTCTTGCAATGTTTGAAATGCCTGGTGTGAACAGCAAAGATATCAAGATTGAATTAAAGGGAGATATTCTTGAAGTATCAGCCGGAACAAAAGATAAAAAATACTATAAAGAAGTACTGCTTGAAGAAAAGAAACTGAAAAAGGAAAACCTTACAAGCAATTATAAAAACGGAATATTGGAAGTCAAAATAAAAAAATAGTACTAGACTAGACCTTCAAGAATTTTGATGTGTCAATATTATTTTAAACCCCTTTTGAAGAAGGTCTAATTATTTATGAAATTAGTATTATTCGGCGGAAAAGGAGGAGTCGGGAAAACCACCTGTTCGTCATCCAGTGGTCTATACTTCGCAGAGAAAAAACAGAAAACCCTTGTCATCTGTACTGATCCAGCACACTCTCTTGGAGACAGTTATGGACAAGCACTCGAAAACGAAATAAACAAAATCGAAGGCGTAGAAAATCTTAGCGCACTGGAGATCAATTCAAATATCCGGCTCGAAGAATTCAAAAAGAAGCATGGCGATGCGATTAAGAAACTGCTTGATACAGCTACTCAGTTAGACGAAGAAGATATTGAATCGATGTTTCAGCTTCCCATCCCTGGAATGGATGAATTGATGGGATTTAAAGCAATAGTAGATTTGATAGAGGAAAGCAACTTTGATAAATATATTGTCGATACAGCGCCTACCGGGCATGCACTGAAACTTATTTTTTCGCCTCAGCTTATTAATGATTATGTCAAAGTTATGGCCAAAATGAGGTGGAAGTATAAGTATATGGTCAAAACATTCTCAGGTAAAAATACTACAGATACAAGCGACGACTTTCTGATGGATCTGAAGAGAACGATCACGAGAATAGAAAAACTATTGAAAGATGAAGACTTGTGCGAATTTGTCCCCGTAGCAATACCAGAGGCAATGTCGGTTCTGGAAACTCAAAGGCTGATTAGCGAATTAATAAAGTATGGCATACATATACAGAGAATTGTTATTAACAATGTTATCACATCTGAAGGGTGCCAATTCTGCAGGGATCGGAAAAATCAGCAGCAATTTTATATAAATCAGATAAGGGATAAGTTCGCTCATTTGAAAATAGTCCTGATTCCTCTTCAGAATAGCGAGATAAGAGGAATTGAAAAGTTAAATAAAATCAAAAATCTGATTTTTGGATAATCTCATATCACTGTAGAGGAATTCATATGAAAAAAACTAATATTTTAACTCTGAAAGTTCAAGAGGCTCTAAAGAAGGATGTAGGCAGAGCTATTGCGAGAATAGATCCTGAAGAGATGTCAAAACTTGCTTTGGCGATGGGAGATATAGTAAAAATTGAAGGGAAAAAGATTACTCCGGCGAAGATAATGCCATGCTATTCTGAAGATAGGGGAAAAAGCATTATTCAGATAGATGGAATTGTAAGAGGAAATGCCAGGGTGGGACTAGATGAGAAAGTAAATATTTCAAAATGCCAGTCATCAGCTGCTCTCAAAATAACTTTGGAGCCTATTACAATCACAGCAGACTTAAGAAGAGGAGAGGATTCAAAATACATCGGATCACTTATTGAAGGTCTCCCTGTAGTAAAGGGGGATACAATCAGAGCTACTTTATTCGGTTCTAAAACCTGTGATTTTAAAGTAGTAGATACAGCTCCAGAGGGAGTAGTCATTGTAGGCGACTCCACAATCATAAAAATGAAATCGGTTGCAGTAGAAGAAAATACAAAAAGGACTCATACCGTTTCTTATGAAGATATAGGCGGCCTTGGTTCCCAGTTACAGAGGATTAGAGAAATGATAGAACTTCCTCTGCGTTTCCCTCAGATTTTCGAGAGACTGGGAATAGCCCCTCCCAAAGGCGTATTAATGCACGGGCCTCCAGGAACCGGTAAAACTTTAATAGCTCGCGCCGTAGCTCATGAAACTGAAGCGTACTTCACTCATATATCCGGACCGGAAATCATGGGTAAATTGTATGGAGAGAGCGAAGAAAAACTAAGGCGGATATTTGAAGACGCAAAAAAACATGCACCTGCGATAATTTTTATAGATGAAATAGACGCAATAGCTCCCAAAAGAGAAGATATGGGGGGAGAAAAACAGGTTGAAAGGCGCGTTGTAGCACAGCTTCTGGCCTTATTGGACGGACTGGAATCGAGAGGTGAACTGGTGGTTATCGGAGCTACAAATATTCCCAATACCATCGACCCAGCATTAAGAAGGCCAGGTCGTTTTGATAGAGAAATCTCTATCCCTATCCCCGACAAGAAAGGACGGCAGCAAATACTGGAAATATATACAAGAGGCATGCCTTTGGCTGAAGATGTCAGCATTGAGAAACTTTCTGAGATCAGTCACGGATTTGTCGGAGCTGATTTAGAAGCTCTTGTCAGGGAAGCAGCTATGGCCTGCCTGAGAAAATTACTGCCTCAGATAGATTATGAAATGTCAGATATTCCCTATGAGACATTATCGTCCCTGACTATTTCGATGGAAAACTTCTATGATGCAATGAAAGAAGTCGAACCTTCAGCCATAAGAGAAGTATTTGTAGAAGTCCCTGATGTAAAATGGGAAGATGTCGGAGGACTGGACAATATCAAACAAGAGCTAAAAGAAGCAGTAGAATGGCCTCTGAAATATGAAGAACTTTTTTCCAAGACGAATACTACTCCAACTAAAGGTATAATTTTACACGGCAAACCGGGAACAGGAAAAACTCTTCTTGCAAAAGCTGTCGCAAATGAAAGCGGTGTTAATTTTATATCTGTAAAAGGACCGGAAATTATCAGCAGGTATATTGGAGAATCCGAAAGAGGTATAAGAGAAGTTTTCAGAAAAGCCAAACAGGCTGCTCCTACTATTCTGTTTTTTGATGAGATTGACAGCCTAGTTCCAAGACGAAGTTCCGGATCGGACGGATCTCATGTGACAGAACGGGTTATAAGCCAGTTCCTAACAGAGATGGACGGCATTGAAGAGCTAAAAGGGGTTATGGTACTGGCTGCAACCAACAGGGTGGATTTAATTGATCCTGCGCTTCTCAGAAGCGGAAGGTTCGATTTATTATTTGAACTTCCTCTTCCTGACGCTAAAACAAGGAAAGATATCTTTTATATCCATACTAGAAATAAAGCTTTGGACAAAGACTTTAATATTGATTCACTGGCCGCTGACACTGAAGGAATGGCAGGAACAGATATCGAACTTATATGCAGAAAAGCATCCATGTTCGCAATTAGAGAGTTTGTTGAAAAGCAAAAAAACGATAGTAAAGCTTCCGGGAAAGATATCAAAATAATGCATAAACATTTTATGCAGGCTTTTGATCTGCTGAATCTCCAGAAATCCAAAAAATCAACCAAAGGTTAAGAATTGTGAAAACAGGTAAATATATTTATGGTTTGATCTCAACCCCTGGAGAAGCAGGGAAGAAAGTTTTTTCTGAACTTGGCGACAAACTGAAATTAATATCATATGATGACATATCAGCCGTCACAGAAGATGCCAAAATTGAAGACCTTCTTTCACAAGACAAAAAACAAAATGTTTGGAAACTTCTTGAGCACCAGAAAATCATAGAAAGTATCATGAATGCCGGTTTTTCAATAATTCCGATGAAACTGGGAACTTACCTTGATGATGAAACAGAAGTTCTGACCATATTGAAAAAAGGGCATCATTTAATTAAAAGAACTATAGATAAAATCAAGGGTGTAATTGAGTTTGCTGTAGTTGCATGCTGGACGGATTTAGGCTCAGTGCTAAAAGAAATCGGAGAACAAAATGAGATTAAAAAGCTTAAAGATACTTTAATGTCAAATCCTTCAAATATCTCAATCGAGCAGAAAATGGAAGTAGGAATTATGGTAGCTAAATCTCTTGAACATAAGAAGAATGAATATGCTGCTGAAATAGTAAAGAGTTTGTCCCAATTTAGTCTCTCTAATGCGCAAAACGAAGTTAGAAATGCTGAGATGCTTTCAAATACTGCATTTATGCTGAAACAGGAGCAGATTAAAAACTTTGAAGATCAGCTGGAAATACTTGATAAATGCTTTAAGAACCAGATTAAATTTAAACGCATTGGCCCTCTCCCCTGTTACAACTTTTATTCCCTAGAAATATTAAACATTGATCCCAAAGGTATTGAGAACGCAGTTAAACTGCTTGAAATCGACAAAGAATTAAATTTATCTCAAATAAAGGCCGCATACAAAGCAAAGGCAATGAAACTCCATCCCGATAAGAATAAAAATGAGAGGGATGGCGCATTCGATGAATTAAATAAAGCTTATGCCTTATTGTCTTCTTACTGCGAGTCTTTGGCAGACGGCAAGATTTGTTCATTCAAACAAGAAGATATCGTTAAGAATACAAAGTTAATAAAACTCAAAGATTTACAATTATGAGCAATTTCGGACACTATATTTACTGTATTATCTCTACTGAACAGGATAGGAATTTTGGTCCTATCGGAATTAACAACGAAGAAGTCCTTACAATAGGTTACGACAACCTTGCTATGGTTTTAAGTCTGCATCCCATTGGGAAAGTAGTAGTCAACAGCGATAATATGCTCACTCATGAAAAAGTAATTGAAAAGGTCATGGAGGAATTTCCAAGCGTCCTTCCTGTAAGATTTGGAACTATAGCTGCTTCCGCTGATGAAGTAAGGAATCTTTTAGATAAAAGGAGAAGAGAATTCTGCACCGCTCTGAAAGAAGCCGACCATATGGTGGAACTAAACATCAAAGGATCCTGGAAAAATTTAAATTCAATATTCAAGGAAATTGAACAAGAGAATTTAGATATTAAAAAAGTAAAAAACAAGATTAATAAAACAGGAACCGAGGCAGACGAGAAAACCAGGATAGAAATCGGCAAAAAAGTCAAAGAAGCATTGCAGAAGAAAAAAGAAGAAGAAGCTGAAAAAATTATAGATCATTTCAGAAGAATTATCTATGATTACAAGCTTAATAGGACTTCTGATGATTCGATGTTCATCAATGCCGCGTTCCTTGTTGGCAAAGGACATGAGAAGGATTTTGACAATACTATAAACGATCTGAGCAATGACTTGGAAAACAAAGTAAAATTTTCTTACATAGGGCCGTTGCCGCTTTTTAATTTTGTAAATATCACAATATACCCTGAAGAATGGGAGAAATAATATGGATAGTAAAGAAGGCGTTTACATATATTGCATCATCGAAAGCAAAGAAGAGCTAACTTTTAAAAGTCCTGGAATCGGAGAAAGAGGAGACCATGTATATACAGTTGTTCAGGACGATATAGCTGCAGTAGTAAGCAAGTCGCCTATTATAACTTACAGGATACAGAGAGTGCATCTGATGTGCCATGAGAAAGTTATAGAAGAGGTAATGGGAAAGACCACTGTTTTGCCGGTAAAATTCGGCACTATCACCGAGACAGAAGAAAGTCTGAAACTGATTCTTAAAAGAGAATACCCAAAGCTGAAAGATCTTCTTTTAAAAATGCAAGGAAAAAAGGAAGTCGGACTTAAAGCCGTATTTAAAGATGAATCTATCTTTGCTCATATCCTGGGCAAATATAGTGAAATTGCAAAATTCAAAGAAATAATTGCCTCTAAACCTCCTGAAAAAACTCATTTCCAGAGAGCAAAAATAGGTGAAATGGTCGAAAAGGCTCTGGAATCAGAAAAGTCATTTTTTGAAAACCTCCTTATTAAAGAACTAAGCCCTCTGGCTATAGAAACAGTAACGAACAAGACCTATGGAGACAAGATGATTTTAAATGCTGCTTTTCTGATTCATAACAAGGACGAAGAAAAAATAGAAAAAGCCATTAATGCGTTTGACGCGCTATATTCTAATTTAGTTAAACTTAAATATGTTTGCTTTATTCCGCCTTTTAATTTTGTGAATCTAACCATTCATATTTAGTTAGGTTATATTTTCAAACATAACTTTTATCACAAAAGGCCTGATTATGTTTATAATAGATGATTTGCTGATGGCTCCTCTGAAGGGACTGACCTGGATTGCCAACAAGATCGACGAAGTGGCACAGAAAGAAGCTTCAGATGAAGGAAAAGTTATGGATGAATTAATGAGACTGCAACTGCGCTTTGAGCTTGATGAGATTGATGAACAGGAATATAATCGTCTGGAAGGCGAAATAATGGATAGGCTTGAAGCAGTCAGGAAAGAAAAAGAGGGACAGGAAATTAAAGATGGAAAATCAGGAAAAGAGAGAAAATAAGGATTCAGGCGGAACCTTATTTTACTTATATTGTATTTCAGATAAAAAGCCTGATTTCGAAGGTGCTCCTGACTCAGACAAACTTTATACCTTTGAATTCAAATCGTTTTATCCTGTACTGAAATGTGTTTCGCAAGACGATTTCGGACGGGAGAATATAGAAAAGAACATAAATTCCATTCCATGGCTCGAGAAATATGTCAGGATGCATGAAGCTGTAATTGAGAATGTTATGCTCAAAGGCTTTACTGTTATCCCTTTTAAGTTTGCCACCGTTTTTTATTCAAAAGGCACTCTTTCATCTTTTCTTGAAGAGTATTCCCAGGTTTTGAAGAGCAGCCTAAGTGAATTGAAAAACAAAGAAGAATGGGGCATAAAGATTTATTGCAACAATGAAAAGATTGAAAACTTTATAAGAACTACGAATCAGCAGGTAATTGATTTTAATAATCAGATACTTAATGCCACACAGGGCAAAGCCTATTTTATGAAAAAGAAGCAACAGGAGCTGATTGGAAAATTAGTTAAAGATAAAGCACTCGATTATTCAGATGAATGCTATTTGTATCTCAAAGAACTTGCAGGAAATTCAAAGAAAAACAAATTGCAGCCTAAGGAGTTAACATTTAAAGATCATGAAATGGTTATGAACCTGGTTTTCCTGCTTGACAAAAGTTCAGTGTCTAATTTCTCAAATGCTGTATCAACACTTAAAAGCAAGTATGAAAACAGTGGGCTTATCATTGACATTACAGGCCCGTGGGCTCCATATAATTTTTGTAAAATAGGCGAACTGTAGGAATAAATGAGCACGGATTCTTATAATAAACAAGAAAACATTACATTACTTGAAGTACTAGACAGGGTACTTGATAAAGGCGTGGTTATTTCCGGGGATATAGTGATTTCATGCGCGGATATAGATTTGATATATTTGGGAATAAAGATTCTCCTTACTTCCGTCGAAACCATGGAATCCTATAAACTCGCCCGTCTTAACGAGCCGACTTGATGTTATTTGTTTTTGCCTGCTTTACCGGACAAGGCAAAAAGACGCATAATATTTTATTAGCCCTTAAGGATGTTGTATGGAAATAGCTCCAGAAATCTATATCTACTGCATTATAGACGATAATACATTGAAAACTGATCTAAAGTTGAAGGGAATTGGAGATAGTGAAGTTTTTATATTACCGTTGAATAACTTAGGAGTGATTGCCGGTAATTTCAGAATCAGGAAGGAGAATGATCCGGATTATATTAAGAATTGCGCAATGCAGCACGAACATCTTATCGAATCCTTGATGGAGAGATACACAGTTCTGCCAGTCAAATTCCATACAGTATTTAAAGATAAGATAAGCGCAATACAGGCATTTCAAAAACATTACAGTGATTTTGAAGATAACATAAAAAGACTCAGAAACAAAATTGAATACGGGCTAAAGGTTTTATGGCCTCTAAAAGAAATACAGAATAATTTAGATATAAACTCTCGGGATAAAGAAAGAGTCATTGAAGGCGATTCAGAATCTAAGAAATATTTAAAAAACAAATACATAAAATACAAGCAGAGTGAAGCCTTAAAGGAACTTGCTAAGGCAAGATCTGATGAAATCAGCAAATATCTTGACAACTTTGCAGTAGAAAAAAAATTAAAGCTGCTGCAAACTGACAGTCTATTTCTAAATGCAGTATATCTTGTTGATAAAATAGATATAAAAGATTTTTTAGAAGCTTTCAGGAAATTAAAAGAAGATATGGGAAGCAAATACGAATTTTTATTTACAGGGCCATGGCCTCCCTATAATTTTATTACACTAAAAAGGTGACTTATGAGCGTAGTTCTTACAGATTCTCCTGATGAATTCATTAAGGAAATCGAAAAAATACAGCAAACCCTTCCAAGCAGGATAAATGCCAATCCTGAAAATGTCGAAAAAGGATTGGCAAAACTGGTTTTAACTTTAATAGAGTTACTCAGACAGCTAATGGAAAAACAGGGTATGAGAAGAATTGACAATGGCTCTCTTACGGATGAAGAAGTGGAGAGACTGGGCGTCACACTTATGAAACTTGAACAGAAAATGGAAGAATTAAAGAAAGTGTTTGGGCTTGAAAAAGATGAATTAAATTTAAACTTAGGGCCTTTAGGGGACTTGATGTAGGTTATAAAATGAATAATGAAGATGTTACAATAAACTGTTCTGTATTTCAGGTTCAGGAATCGATAATAAAAGATATCACGCTTAAACTTAATAAGGCCAAAGGATTTGCGGACAAGGCAGTTTTTGCCGAAGAGTTGCTTGATGAAGTAAATGCGCTCCTCGCCTGTCAGGACTATGAAGACACAAGTGCTGATTGTGAAAATTGCCGTTATATAGCAAGTTTACGCAAGAAAACAGCAGATATAATACTTATGGCTAAAAGGTTAGCAGTAAATTAAAGTATGGACAAATCAAGAACATTAATATTAGTCCCTGTTATTCACAGCAGCGCTGACCTTGGTTCTCTGGCAAAAGATGTGGCTAAAAAAGGTATTGCCGATTTAGGAGAAGATGTCTGGGAAAGACACATTCAGACCATTGAAGGTTTTTGGAATGCTATAATAGAATATTTTAACTCCCTGGATGTCTCAGGGATAAAGATATATCAGGACGGAATGGTGGCAGAAGGCGAAATGGGGCATAGAATAGTCGAAGACTGCGCAAAAGCAGGAAGCAGAAATTACCAATTACTTTTTAGTCTGCTCAACCGGGGAGCTGTTCTGCAGAAAACTGAAGACTTGAAACTTGTTATGAAAGAGCGCGATAAATTGTTAAGTATAACCAAAGCAAAATCAAACATTCATAAAATATTGGCATTTATTAAATATAAGTTTACTAAAGCCAAACTATTAAACAAAAGAGACCATTTTATAGCCAACAGGATAAAAGAAACTCTAAAACCTCAGGAAAAAGGCATTCTTTTTATCGGCGCTTCCCATAATATTAAAAGTAAGCTCAATAGCGATATTCAGCTAAAAGAGGTAAAGGATGCGCAAAAAATCAAACAATATCAGCAACTGCTTCTTTGTAAAAATAAGCATAAAACAAGCTTTGAAGAATTAGGCAGATACCTCATATCGAAAGTTAACTTAAAACAATGAATAAAAAAAACAAAAAGATCAGTCCGAACACACTGATTCCAGAATCGGAATGCGAACTTGCATTTAATTCGATTACTGATCCAATCAGCATAATAGATAAGACATTTACTATTAAGCGCGTCAATAAGGCTATGGCTGAATTGATAGGAACTTCTCCGGAAAAAGCCGTAGGCCTTCATTGCTATAAACTATTTCACCAGACTGATGCCCCTCCTGATTTTTGTCCGCATAAAAAACTTTTAATAGACGGTAAATGCCATAGATACGAGTTAAAAAATGATGACAAAAATATATGGTTTGATATCTCCGTATCTCCAATTTGCGACCCTTCCGGCAATGTAATGGCCTGTATACATATTATGCGCGACATCACCAGCCACAAGAACATTCAAGAAGAATTGAAAGAGTCTGAGAAAAAATACAAAACTCTTGTAGAAAGCACAACTGACTGGATATGGGAAATCGACAGTAATGGAAAATACATTTATTCCAATCAGAAAGTAAAAGATATTCTTGGCTATGAAGCATATGAAATTCTTGGAAAGAGTCCATTTGATTTTATGCCTGAACATGAGGCTGAAAAAAACAAAAATATATTTAACAATATAGTTGCTGAAAAAAGCAATATTGTTAACATGGAAAACATTAACCTTCATAAGGATGGGCGCTTAGTTATACTGGATACCAACGGGATGCCTTTCTTTGACAAAGATGGTCAGTTTATCGGATACCGAGGCATAGATAGAGACATAACTGAACGCATAAAATTTAAAGAGGAGCGAAATCGCTTAGCTGCAATTGTAGATTCTTCAAATGATGCGATTTACAGCAAAACTCTTGACGGTACAATAACAAGCTGGAATAAAGGGGCGGAAATAATATACGGCTATAGTGCTGATGATATCATAGGGGAAAATGTTTCAATATTGATACCTCCGGAAAACTCCATTCAAATGACTGGTGTCATAAAAAAAATACTGAGCAATGGAACTGTCGGCCATTATGACACTATCTGTACTACAAAAGAGGGGAAACTGATTGAAGTGTCTCTTACCTTATCTCCGGTAAAGGATAAGGAAGGTTGTATTATTGGATTTTCCTCTATTTCCAGAGACATTTCTCTTCAAAAAAAGACAGAGAGAGCTTTACAGGAATCAGAAGCTAAGTATGCGGCTCTATTCAAAGGCACACCTGAAGGAATAATAGTAGCTGATACACAAACGAGAAGATTTTACTATGTCAATCCGGCCATATGCGACATGTTTGGATACTCGGAAGAAGAGTTTTTGAAACTAGGAATCGAAGATATTCACCCGAAAGAAGACTTGGAGCTAGTTCTGAAAAAATTGGACCTTCAGATAAGAAATATAAAGAATTTGGCTCTTAATATCCCTTGTTTACGCAAAAACGGAACCGTATTTTCTTCAGATGTTAACGCAGTTAAAACAATTATTAATGATAAAGAATGCGTTGTAGGCTTTTTTACTGACACAACCAAACAGAAACAATTAAAGGAAGAGCTTGAAGCTACCTTTAATAGAATGAAAGAAGCCCAGACTATAGCCCGTTTCGGAAATTGGGAATGGGATATTTCCAATGATATAATCATTTCTTCTGATGAGTGCAATAGCATTCTGGAAGTTCCGATCGGCCAGTCATGGACTTACAAATATTTCAAAACTCTAGTTCATCCTGAAGATATAAATGCAGTGCGGGAAGCCATAAATGATGCAATGGAAAACAAAGGTGCCTTCAGGGCTGAATGCCGCATTATTCTGCCTGAAGGAAGAATCCGGCATATTCAGCTAAAAGGAACTACAAAAACCAATAAGGACAATATTCCCTTAAAGATATCAGGCTCTATACAGGATATAACAGAACAATATATATATAATGAGTATCTGCTAAAATTGGAGAAACATAAAATTGTCTCCGATATGACAAAAGGTATTGCTCATGACTTCAATAACCTGCTTACTGGAATATACAACTATATTCACCTTGCCCGCGCACTGTCCAAAGATAATACTATTTCCCAGTATCTTGATTCGACACTCAAAACAATTGAACGGGGAAAAAGCCTAAGCCAGCAGATTCTGACATTTACCGGTGATTGCTTACCAGTAAAAAAGAGGCAGTACTTGTTCCCTTTTATTAAGGAAACAACTGAATTCATAATCACTGGAAAAAATATTGACTGCAAATTCAACTTTCCAAAGAATCTGTTCGCCTGCTATTTCGATAAAAACCAAATCGGGCAGGTACTGGACAATATCGTACTAAATGCCATACAGGCTATGCCAAATGGCGGGACTATTACTATTTCTGCCAAAAATATATCGTTGGAAAGAAACGAACACCCTGGACTTCGCAAAGGTAATTATGTCTTGGTTTCAATACAAGACAGCGGTAGCGGAATACCTGAAGCAACCTTGCCAAAAATATTTAACCCCTTTTTTACTACAAAGCATGGAGGCAGCGGCCTTGGGCTGGCAACTAGTTATTCTCTGATTAAAGCGCATAACGGCGACATTACAGTTGAATCCGAGCTTAACAAAGGATCTACCTTCCATATTTATATTCCTGCTTCCATGAAAGCCGTCGAAAACATTGATGTAAAAAAGGAGATTGAAAAACTACATAGAGGAAAAGGAAGATTTCTTATTATGGATGACGAGAAATCTATCCGCCAATCGCTCAGCCTGATACTTCAAAGTATGGGTTACAGCGTGGACACAGCAAGAAATGGTGAAGAATCTCTGAATTTATTGAAAGAATCCGAACAATCCGGCCAGCCCTTTACCGCCGCCATTTTTGACTTGACAGTGCATTCCGGAATGGGCGGGATTGAAGCGATAAAAGAATTTCGCCGCTTTAATTCCAAAATACCTGTTTTTGCAAGCAGCGGATACTCGGATATTAAAACTATCGACTTTATTGAAGATTACGGCTTTGATGACTACCTGCCCAAACCCTATCGTCCTGAAGATTTAAATATACTTCTCAATAAACATTTAATAAACTATTCGGATGAAACTGCTGAAACAATAGATCAGAGCTCAGAAACCGATCAAAATACAGACGCTTCGGGCAGCGATGATGAAGTAAATACCTTGAACCGTAAAACAGTCCATGCGATTAACAATCATAATCATATTATTATGTTAAACACATCTCTCCTCACCCAGGCTTTTAAGGAAATACTTGAAAAGATAAATAATTTACCTGATAATAGTTTTGATATGTCTGTCTTGGGATTGCCCAAAGAAGAAGCAACTGCAAAACTCACAGAACTTATAGCAGGAATTGAAAAAAGCTCCAAAAACATTAAAGATACTATCCAGCATAAAAGCTGAAGAATTTATGAACACTAATACCTTATACCCTCTGAAACCCATCTTAATGATAGATGACGAGGAGGAAGTTCTTAATTCCTACAGTGTAGTGCTGTCATCGCTTGGAATTAACAATTTCATAGCATGCACTTCCCCCGAAAAAGCTTTTAATATTCTGAAAGAAAAAGAGATAAGCATAATCCTATTGGATCTTCTTATTCCGAAATACAATAAGGACGAAGTACTCGATTATATTTTGGCCAATTACCCAGAAATCCCTGTTATTATTATAAGCGGCGTCAATGAAATCTATGCCGCTTTAAGATGCATTAAAAAAGGAGCGTTTGATTATTTGCTGAAACCTGTCGATAGAGAAACTCTGAGCATAAGCGTAAAAATGGCGCTTGACAGAATCGAATTCAGCTTGGAAAACAAAGGTTTGAAAAATGGGTTGTTTTCAGATTCTAATGAAATTCATGAATCCTTTTCCGGAATAATAACAAATAATCAGATGATGAAGTCAATCTTTAGATACTGCGAAATTGTAGCGCGCAGTTCGCAGCCTGTCCTTATTTGCGGAGAAACAGGAACCGGAAAAGAACTTATAGCAAGAGCACTGTACAAACTTAATAATTTTACTGGAAGCTTCGTACCTGTTAATGTTGCGGGTCTTGATGACAATATGTTTACTGACACACTGTTCGGCCACACAAAAGGGGCTTATACAGGAGCCATGGATTTCCGTGAAGGACTTGTAAAGAAAGCTGAAAACGGGCTATTGTTCCTTGATGAGATAGGGGATCTGGGACTGCAATCCCAAGTCAAACTCCTGCGTCTATTGCAGGAAAGAGAATATTCTTCGCTGGGAAGCGACCTTATAAAACTTTCAAAGGCAAAGGTTATACTGGCGACTAACACAGAACTGCAAACTTTAATAGAATCAGGAAAATTCCGTAAAGACCTGTATTTTCGTCTATCCTCGCATCAGATTAAAATCCCACCATTAAGAGATCGTATTGAAGATATCCCCCTGCTTCTAAAGTTCTTCATTGCCGATGCTTCAAAATCTCTTGGTATCAAACCACCATCGTATCATCCTGATCTAGAACTGCTGCTTAAGTCATATAATTTCCCCGGTAATATCAGGGAACTCCAGGGAATGGTATATAATGCCGTCAGTGAACACAAGTCTCATATGCTTTCCTCAAAATCATTCAAAAATTACATAGATAATTGCGTTAAAGAAAACAGTGAACTTGCCAGAAAGACTAATCCTGACAATAAGAACCTAAATTGGGTTTCCATGCTGCCTGAAAATCTACCCCCTCTAAATTTTATTGAAGACATGGTTATTGATGAAGCGCTCAAAAGAGCTAATGGGATACAGACTATTGCAGCAAGAATGCTTAACATCTCTTCTCAGGCTTTAAATAAAAGGATAAAATACAGAAACAAGAAAAAATCAACTCCTTAAAATTTTATAATCTGCTTAACATTAGAGTACTTAAGAGCTAATATTGCATAAATAATTAATCAATGCGGTTGAATTATAACAACTAATATCAGGAGGAATAATAGGAGCAATATGGGGATTTTTTGACGCTGCAATAGCTGGAGCAGTGATAGCTCTAATCTATAATGCAGTGTCCAAAAAGAAAAAAGCTAATTGAGAAACACTGAATAATTCATTTTAGTATATTATTAACTATTATCAGGTTATACAAGCTGTATCATAAGTTGCTAAATTTAAATTTTTCTCATACAGATAAAGCAGCTGAACACTTCCTATTGTAATGATATCATGATTTTTCAATTCAAGAAATCTGACCGTTTTACCATTAACAAATGTTCCGTTTTTACTTCCTAAATCAACTAAAAGATATGAACCTGACATAGTCTTTTTAAACTCACAGTGTTTTTTACTTAAAAAAGGATCATTAACAGAAATGTCGTTCTTTAATGACCTGCCGCAGGAGTAAACATCGGAAGTGAGAGGAAACCTTCTTCCTTTGTTTTGTTCTGACAAAATTATAAGAAATGCTTTTCTGGCCATAAATTTCCAATCAACATTTTTCCAATTAATTGCCTATAAATACAGCTACTTCTTAAATAGTCCTTATGTACAATTTCTTTTTATCCATCTTCGCAGTTTAATTCAGTAATTCATCCCGGTCTTTTAAATATAACAGTTCCGTTTTGTTTTTCGACCTAACAAGGGACGGTTCTTCTGTAAGTGTCCGTCAATTACGGTCAGGAATACTTCTGCGTTATAAACTCCGGAGCTTGCCACGCGCTGCGTGGATATGACCCTACTTAATAAAGCTTATGAAATTCGAAAATCATTTCGTTATAGGTATTTCTTCAGTATAGTTTCTTTAACTTTATTATTCATAGTACCAAGAATTAAATTGTCAACCTACTGTTATTTCTCTGTCTTCCTCTTTCTGGAATAGACCTTCTTGCTCTTAACAACCTTAGTTGCCGGAGCTAGAGTTCTGCGAATCTTCAGGATCGGAGGTTTTGGCTTTTTCATAAAATCCAACTCCATCATACTCGTTTATCAATGAAATCAATTTTATTTAATACCATAATCAACCATATGCAGATTATAAGCAATTATAGCAACAAAAAATGAAGAAAAACAATAGCCTCAAGAAGAGTGTCTGCTTGAGAATAAAGTTTTTGGGCAGCCTGCTTAAATTCCTCCCAATGCCGAAAGTTCGATAATTCAGCCTATTATAAGGTCGCCATTTTTGACTAATGGGGAAGTGCTCATTTTTGAGCCGTCATAACCGATGGAGATCTTTTCCAACTGGCGCAACGGTATTTAGATTGTTTTTAAAAGCGAGCTCACTAATGCTTAGTAATGGCAAGCCTTCTGTAGAACTGCAAGTCACATAGGTAGAGTTATTGGAATGCCATACCTCATAACGCTTGTCCTTATATAGGCTTGTGAGACCAGCCGTGTCTTCGGATTTGTAGGAAAATTTTACGACATTCAGTTCATAACCATAGATTCCATGGACTAATTTATATATGTTGCTCATAAATGCCTCCTTGTTCTGTTAGAAGTTGCCAGTTTACAGGTCTTGTAAGCTGTCAAAAATGTTATTTGTACGAAGTAATTGTGCTTGTGAATAGGTTGGCAAGTATGTTTGAGACTTTTGGGAGACATTTTACTCTAGCTCTATATCGCCTGATATCAATCCGATTGCTCTTTATAAGTTCGTTAAAGTGAATTAGGAAGTTTTTCTGCGCTACAAATATCTTTATAAGCATCTTATTGCTAATTCTATGAAATGGTGCGCCCGGCGGGATTCGAACCCACTACCTAATGCTCCGGAGGCACTTCCAGTACTTTTTAACCACTTTTACTTAGTGTTAATTATCTTACATAAATAATTGATATCACCAATATTTAAATATTAAAACTATTTCTTTACTATTACCTGTATTTAACTGGAAATATCCACGGATTATTGTACAATTATTGTACAGAAATAAACCAATAATGAGGCTAAACACCCCAAAAACCTTATTTTAATTATTGTACAGGAAGGCAAAAATGGCAGAAAAATTCAATTTTACGAAGCAGGGAGCTGAGGCTTTACCGGTACCTGAAAAGAGAATCCGGTATCAAGATTCGCAAAATAAATATCTCTACTTAGAATGCAATCCGAGTGGAAAGAAAGTGTTTCTGTATATCCGTTGCGTAAACTACAAAACTACTCCATTCAAAATAGGTTACTTTCCTGAGTTAAATGTTGCAGAAGCCAGAATAGAAGCCGACAGACTGTCTAGCGCGATTGCAAAAGGAGAGGATCCTCTCAGACAACGCAAAGAGAAGCGCATCGGCGAAACCTTTGAAGAGATATTCAACCATTACCTTGAACAGCACTTAAAGATAAATTGCCGTACATGGAAAGTCGATGAACAAAGATTTAACGGCTATTGCGGAGACATCAGTAACAGACTTGCTAAAGAAACTACCTGTACGGATATAACAGCGCTACATAGAAAAATATCGTCTAAAAATGGCTCTGTAATAGCAAATCGAGTTATTCAGCTAATTCGGAGAACATTTAATTACGCTATAGCTTCAGGTGCTAGACTGACTAATCCGGCGGCCAACTTCAAAAAGACTAAAGAAGAGTCCAGAGAGCGTTTTCTTGATGCAGTGGAACTGAAGAGATTTTTTGTGGCTCTTAGCAAAGAAAAGAAGGTATGGCAGGATTTCTTTTTTATTCTTTTATTTACCGGTGCAAGGCGCAGTAATGTACTTGCTATGAAGTGGCGTGATATAGATATTGAGCGCCGAGTGTGGATTATTCCAAAAGAAGAGTTTAAGACCGGTAAAAGCAAAGATGTAGTTCTATCTCAACCAGTAATAGACATTCTACTTGAACGCTTCAAGACCAATGCCGGTGAATGGGTATTTCCTAGCTATTCAGGATCCGGACACTTGGCAGAACCCAAGATGACCTGGGAAAGCATAAGAAAGAACGCTTGCCTTAACAATGTCAGAATCCACGACTTGAGAAGAACTTTCGGGAGTTGGCAAGCAGCAACCGGAGCCAGCCTAAGCGTAATTGGTAAAACCTTAGGCCACGACAATACTCAAACAACCGCTGTTTATGCCAGGCTCAATACTTCGAGCGTTGTAGAGGCCGTTAATAAAGCAACTCAAGCTATGCTGGAGGCGGCAAGATGAAGAAGGTTTTTGAAGAAATTGCCAAGATAAAAAGTGAAATTATTTCTGATGTCGAGAACTTAAATACTTATCCGCTTACAGACGAAACCAATAAGCATTTAACTCCTACTGGAAATATTGCCACAGATGCTTGGATAGAAAGAATTAAGCACAGTGGCAGAGTTCCAATCTATAATATCGTTGAAATACCAAGAGGATCTGACGCAGATGAGATGGGCGACAGATATGTTCAAGGGGCACTATATTCAGAGTTCGTTAATCCTAATATAGCGCGACAAATGGAAAAAAGCATAAACCATGACCTTTCCGAAGAAGAACGACGAGATGCTGATCAAAAATGGTTTTCATTGACTCAAGAAAAAATTCAAACCAAGCTGGTGGATAAGGCGTGCGATATATTGAAAGAACTTTCCAAAGCAAGAGCCAGGCTTGAGCATGGAAACTTTGAATCAGGAATAGTGCAACTTATTATAACGATGCGCATGATTCCTGAGTTCAAAACATTGTTAGCACAGACGCAGATTTATGCCGGAGAACAAGGTACAGGCAAACTTAGAATTGGGAAAACCAAGCTATCCGAACGAAAGAAAAAGGAA
>Ga0209417_1002074_pt1 | contig 32973 bp, 40 predicted proteins | sample RifGroF2_FD_184002 | JGI IMG/M metagenome (GOLD analysis project Ga0209417, IMG submission 184002) | Groundwater microbial communities from Rifle, Colorado, USA - Groundwater F2 (SPAdes) (version 2) | ecosystem: Environmental > Aquatic > Deep subsurface > Groundwater | place: Rifle, Colorado... | reverse complement strand
AAATGATCGAAGAGGGGCAGTTAGCCGAAGTATTTGATGGGAGTTTCCAAACACAAGGACTTCCGGGAATCGCGAGTGTGATACCGGTTGGTGGCCAAGTGGCGATCGACGACACAGTGGCTGTTCGATTTACCAAACCAATGAATAAGCAGTCGGTAGAACAAAATTTTTTGATCGAACCTGAGGTTGAGGGAAAAATTGACTGGGCAGATGACTATCTGTTGGTATTTAATCCTGAAAAATATGAATACAACACCAAATACACCGTTGCGATCAGTGGGAAGGCGTTAACCGCAACAGGGGAGGCTTTGGGTAGTGAAGTTCTTGGTCATTTCACTACACTGGGAGAAGTAGGTGTTGAAAAAATCATGCCGGCAAACGGAGACCTAGGTGTCGGAATTAATACTCCAATAAAAGTGACGCTTAATCAAGAAGTGAGTCGACCATCGGCTGAGGCGAACTTTAGCGTGACACCATCCCTCAAGGGAAAATTCAGCTGGCTGGGGAGAACAATGGTATTTACTCCCGAACAACCATTGAATAAAAATACCACTTACTTAGTGAAGCTGGACCCGGGTGTAAAAAGCCTCAAGGGACTTGATTCAGAGAAAGGATTTGTGGCAGGATTTTCAACTACCCAGACAACTTTTAAGCTACCAGTACCCGCTTATCTGCAACAACATTCACTATCATGTGAGGTAGCCTCACTAAGGATGGCTTTGGTATATCGGGGAATAAACGCCTCTGAGGAAGAATTGTTAAATCGAGTGGGTTATGATCCTACTCCTCATAGCGGTGGGGTATGGGGTAATCCATACACAGCGTTCGTTGGTAATGTAGATGGCAAGCAGATGACAACTGGGTATGGCGTGTACTGGGGGCCGATTGCGAGGGTAGCAAGGAGTTATACACAAGCGAGTGAATTTAGCGGTTGGACTACAAAGCAATTATTAACGGAGGTAGCCAAAGGAAATCCGGTTATAGTTTGGGGGTACAGCGGAGGAGGACGAGCGATGTACTGGAATACACCAAGCGGAGAAAAAATTTATGCCGTCACTGGTGAGCATACATACGTTGTCGTGGGGTTTGTGGGGACACCCGAGAACCCGTCGAGGATAATCGTGAATGATTCATTGGTCGGACAAGTCTATATGACCAAACAGACTTTTGAGAAAAAGTGGAATGCCTTTGGTAAGAGCGGAGTCGTGGTTTATTAAAACACCGAACTAATTTAAGGGGACCAACCTAAAGATCTTGTCGTCACCAGAACGAATTCTTCCTCGCCCGTCGGTATTGCTGGTAGAGAAATAGATGAATCCATCCGGGCCGGAAACTACTTCTCTGATCCTGCCATAATTAATATCAGGAAGTTTCTCCCAACTGACGACATTTTTGCCAAAGGAATCGAGGGTAACTCTGAACAAGCCCTCTCCAACAAGACCACCGAAGAATAAGTCATTCGTAAATTGAGGGAAAACGCTCCCCCGATAGAAGGTAGCTGAGGCTGGCGCTACAGCCGGTGTCCAAACAACGAGAGGGGAGACATGTCCCTGGGCAGAACGCTGGTGGGAAACAATCGGCCATCCGTAACTCATCCCTTTTTGGATCAGATTCAATTCATCTCCGCCACCCTGACCATCAAAACCTGAAGGTCCGTGTTCGGTGCTATATAAATTACCCGTTTGGGGGTGCCAGTCGATGCCTTGAGGATTTCTATGGCCATAACTATAAACTGGTGAGGCTGTAGTGGGATTATCCTGAGGAATTCCACCCTCGCCGGTAATCCTGAGAATTTTCCCCGCAAGTGATGACTTATCCTGAGCGAGTTCTTTTTTAGTGGCATCCCCAGAGGTAATATACAACATGCCATCCGGTCCAAATTTGATACGTGAGCCAGCATGCAAAGTGGCCGCAGGAATTTTATCGATGATGACCTTGTCTCTGACAGCAGTTTTTCCGGCATCAACGATACGTTCAACTTTTATATAAGTATTCCCTCCCGATTCATAAGCGAGTGAGACATATATGTGCTTGTTGAGAGAATAATTAGGGTGTAGCGCTAAGCCCATTGAGCCCTCTTCCGCCTTACTGACGGTTTCAGGAAAATTTATCAGAGGGGAGGATACAAGTTCTCCGTTCTCGATAATCCTGATGTTTCCCGGGCGCTCTGTAACCAACATCCTACTTGGCGAGGTGAAGACAATGCTCCAGGGAACCGAAAGACCCGAGACAACTTCTTCAATTCGATAGTTGACCGGGGAAACAGGAGCTGATGGGGAAGCGGCGGGCGACCCTAAGGGCAGTGGAATAACGACTCGAGTGAGCGTGGGAGAGAGAGAACCACGGAAGTAGCCAAGTACAAAAATGGCAATCAGAAGAAAGGCGATGATGACAAGTTTTATTATCCTGATAGACCGTCGTCTCATGATAACCATTATACATAGCGCTGTATTTTTTCTTACCTATTATTTGAAACTGAAGTTCTCAAAACGAATCCTGGACTGGCGAACGCCCAATTCAAGCAACTGATCTCTCAGGCTCAACATCATTGGAACTGGTCCGCAGATGAAGAAGGTGAATTTCTTGATATCCCCCACCCTCTCCTTGATTTGAACTGCAGTTAAGCGAGGTGAGGTGTCGGTAAAGAGTGGTTCGTAAATATATCCGGGAAGGGTCTTACTATATGAGATGAGTTCTTGATGACAAAAGGCTTCTTCCTTTGTTTTGAAGGATGAATAATGAATGATCTTTTTACCGGTGGGATGATTCTTTTCATTTTCTAGCAAGCTAAGAAAGGGGGCAATGCCGATACCGCCGGAAATAAAGACGACGTCTTGCTTTTCCGAAAAATCATCAGCAAATAGTCCGTGCGGACCATCAACCCTGACCCTTGATCCAATTTTGAGATTTTCTTTGATTGATTTGGTCTGGTCACCAAGAGAGCGAACCGTAAACCTGAGAGTGGGATTTTCCGGACCTGAGGCGAACGACAGTGGCAGAGGTTCTTGTCTTATCGTTGGGATGATAAAAGTGACAAAGGCAAATTGACCAGGGAAAAACTCGACAGATCCTTTTTCAGGATAGAGGTAAACATCATAGATATCTCCCTTGGGGGCAATCTTGGTCACTTTGTAGAAATATGTTTTGGCTAATAAGTAATAAAGCAATCTTCGGTAAGCGAGAGATGCCAGCGCCAGGAAGAGCAGAGAGTAAATCCAGATCTTAAGCGGTAAGAAATAACTAATATCACTACCAATGAAAAATATATGCAATGAGGCAACGATCAAGAAGAGACCAAGAAAACGATGGGTGAGTAGCCATATGTGGTATGGAAGTTTGATCAGAAAAGTAAAAATAAGGGTGAGAGTGAGGATGAGCAGGGCGGTTAAGCCAAGATTGTAGGCAATAACATCGGAATAAAAAATGAATTTCATGGCCAAGTCTTTTTGCGGTAGAGCGTTAAAGAACATGAGCAGTGGGTGAAACAGGAGCAAGGTGAAGGCAATTGCCCCATGATTGTGGTGGTGTTTGAACATGACATCAAATCCGCCATAGATCCAGGCAAGTGTGCGGGATCGAGTAGAAATGAAGAAGTTCAGGCAGACTAGGGTCACCCCAAGTAGAGCAAAAAGTTGGGCGGCGGATAGAAGAGGATAGTCGGTAATAAATCCTGTGGGCTTGGAGAGAAAAAACAATATCGCCGTTATCGAGACAAGCGATATGTCGAGAAACAGTCCCCTATTCTTCATTTGTATCGGTTAATATGCCTATCTGGAAATTGATCAAGAAACTCCTGGCCTTGTCTGAGTGAGGAGTTTTTGATCCCATTGGCCTGGTGTTGTAGAGGGAAGTCGCATCCTTGCCACAACCCTGGATGATGGCGTCCTTTCCGGGGTGTTTGGCCGAAGATATGAATGAGGTGACATCATAGACTTTGTTCTCTATTGCAAACCAGCAGTCATCTTTCTGGTCATGTTTGGCTATTTCATCCAAGGTAATGAGCTGGTCCTTCACTTGAGGTGTAATTTCAGTAGTGGGAGTGACGGAAATACCAGCAACCTCAGGGGTTGGTTGATTTTCAGTAGTTTTCGGCTTGCGGAGAGTGTTGAGTCCAAATATGACCACTACACACAGAGAAATGACAATTAATATTCTAGAAATGCGGACGGGGTTAGTAGTCCGTGGACCGGTTTCCCTCGGAGAGTCGGTGATGTTTTCTTCCATTTATTTTGTAATTAATGCTTCACTTATATTCTATATCAATAATTTACCTGAAACCTTTTGATAGGATTAGTTATGGAGGAAACTATAGAGATAAGAGGCCATAAATGGACGAGATTAATGTTAATATCCTATCGCGAAACATGAAGTATGTTCGGGCATTGTTAATTCTAGTTTGGATAATAAGCACGGCAGTGCTCGTCGCCTCTTTGCCAACATCGATTAGATTTGCATGCAGGGATAATTGTTTACTGGCCGTGCAGGTGGATAGAATCGTGGGAGGACGTCCCGAAAGAGTTGGTCCGGAACTTAGATTTCTGGAGGTTAATGAGGGAAAGAGTTTATTCACCGAGTCAGAAATATCTCATTTAATAGATGTAAACCGGCTCCTGACGATGATGAAAGCAATATGGATAATCACCGGTCTATCTCTGGTTCTTTCGGGAAAAGAGAGATTTCTGATATCCGCTCAGTCGAGTTTGAAATTCGGTGTGGTACTTGCGGGGATAGTGGCTGTATTCGCCATGATGAGCTGGGAAGCTTTTTTTATCGGATTTCACAAACTATTTTTTCCCCAAGGAAATTGGGCCTTCCCTCCAGACAGTAATTTACTTATGATCTATCCCGAGTATTTTTGGCAAAGAATGTCTGGATTAGTAACGGGCACAGTACTCGTTATTTACGGAGCGCTGATGATCGCAGTCAGACACCATACGAAGAGGAGTCGATTCAAAACAACATGACATTTGCCGAAAAAGTATATGAGGCTGTGAAGAAAATCCCCAGAGGGAAAGTAACAACATATAAAGAGATAGGAATACTAATCAACTCAAAAGGTTATCAGGCTATCGGACAAGCCTTAAGGTGCAATCCATATGCGCCGATAGTTCCATGTCACAGGGTGGTGGCGAGTGATCTTAGCCTTGGGGGCTTTATGGGAAAGAAGGAGGGACGCTCCATAAAAAGAAAGATTGCTCTGTTGAGAGCTGAGGGCGTGGAGATAAATGGAGGTAAGGTAGTAAAATCTAGCCTATGGCAAGAATCGCAGAACAAATAACTATCGAGGGTAGAAACATGGTACATGATGCCCTCAATTCGTTTCAGAAAATCCGAAGTGTTCAAGTGGCGACTGCATCAAAAAATGAACCTAGAATTAAAGAGATCTTGGCAATCGCAAACAGCAAGGGTGTAAGAGTGGAATTTGTTGGTGGAGAGCTTATCGAAAAACAGAGCGAGAGTGGAAATGCTCAGGGAATAATAGCCTTTATGGATGCTCCTGAAGTGACCACCTTGGAAGAAGTCCTCAAAAAGAAGAGGGAGGTGTTCATTTTACTTCTCAATCGAATTGATTATGAGCAAAACTTGGGGGCAATCTTAAGAAGCGCATGGGCAGCAGGAGTAGACGCTGTCGTAGCATCTCCGAACGGTGTGCACGAACTAACTCCTGTGGTGGCGAAGGTTTCCATGGGAGCAGCCGCTTTTGTGCCTTTAATTGGAATGAGTTTATTCCAGGCACTTGATCTACTCGAAAGGTACGCAGTAAGAGTGATAGGAGTAGAGGTAGAAATGGGTGAGGTATATACAGCAGCAAAACTTAAAGGTCCGGTAGCTTTTTTGATTGGGGGTGAGGCAGATGGCCTGTCAGAACCTTTGATGAAAAAATGTAACGAGTTTGTAAACATTCCCATGGTTAGTGGGGTAGCTTCGCTAAATGTAAGTGTTGCCAGTGCTCTGGTAATGTTTGAGAAAGTAAGACAAGAGAGAGTTTATCACTTAGTTTAATGCGAAGAATATATTTCAAGCGAATATATTTATTTGTGTAACTTTTGTTGCTATGATGAGTTCATGGAACAATTTTGGATGGTGGCAAAAGATCACAAAGAAATACAAAAATGGGCAGAGTCCCTTGACGGAAAACCAGCGATAATCGAAGATCCGGAAGTAGGTGGGGACAATGTAGGATTAAGGATCGATTTCCCCGGAGTAAAAGACGAGGGATTGCTTAGTGAGAATCGTAACACGACCAGGGATGTCTCCTGGGAGCGTTTCTTTGAGGTTTTAGAAAGTAAGAATATGGCCTTTATGCACACGAATGAGGAGAAGCCTCGCAATCCCTCGATGGCATACAAATTTGTCAACAGAGAATCACCCTTTGAAGGCACAATTTGATGGTCGCTCTCGTAGTCTGAATTCCCGTCCACATCATCGCTATCGAGATAGAAAAATGCTATGAGGACTAGTTGTCAATCCACACTTTCGAGTGGGGATTTTTTATATTTTTCGGGGTGATAAGACTTAATTTCGCCGAGCAGCTCCGACATTTGTTCGTAAAGCTCCTCCTTGGAACCCCGATTGACGAGTATAAAATCCGACAGTTCAAGGCAAGCACTAACCTGCTGTCCCGAGATTGCTTCTCCCTGACCCAAATCCCGCTTGGCCGCGGTGTAGAAATCTTCTGCGGTAGCAAAGTCTTCTCCCCTGGCTTGGGCTCTTTCAAGATACCAGACCAACCTAAGATCCTCCGGAGCATCTATGCCGATTATCAGTGCCCCCAGACTTTCTCTGAGGAAAAGAAGCTCCCCAGGATTGCGGATACTGTCAATGCAAACATTGTGTCCAGAATCAGATAATAAATCTACAGTGCGTTGTGCAAGAACTGCATTGCCATATGCTTCTCTAAGATAATTTCCATAATTTTGTAGATTTTCTCGAGTAAGGGGAATATTTCTTGCCTTCATGTCTTCCCTAATCCTGTCCGATAGGGACTCAAAGGCAAAACCTTGTGCTTTAAGATAATCAGCAACCACACCTTTACCGCTGGCCATTGGGCCAACCAATCCGATGACCAGTCTCTTCGTCATTGACCCATTCTATACCACAGTAGCTTGCAGTAGAATACTGTTTATGGCAACAAAATACATGCAGGTTTTTAATGAAATGGTAACTAAACATGAGAACGAGTTTGATGATTTTCAGGAAATTCATAACAAATATATGAAGGATCCAAAGAAATGGCAGGAGAAATTTAATGAGGATGGGGCGAGGATACTAGAAATCATCAGAGAATATGAAAATAAGCTGTGCGGTCATATGGAGAACACAGCCAATGCAACTTATTCAGCTAGCTTGGCGGAAAAGTTCAGAAACGAAATTAAAAAATATCTACCGAAGCTGGATATGATCGGAGTGAAAATAAGCTTTGGTTAGATCACTGACCACACTCCGTTTTTATTTTCTCAATCAGGGTAGAACAAAAAGCGTCCGAGGCTGACTTCCTAAGTTGATTGATTTGCTCCCCGGCGATGCTAGCCGCCTGACGGCTAATTTCATCAGTAAGCTCTTGAATCGGCGAGCTAATACTGCTGTCCGTAGCCACGCCCATTATTGCAGGGGGAGTGGGAATTTGAATTTTTTCAGGCAACATCTTGTTTGCCGTATTTACTGCGGGTAGGATGAACCCGTTCTGAAATTTGGGGTTTTTAATGTAGTAATCAATTGGCTTTGATATTTGAGGAAACATTTTATACACTCCGACTAAAGCAAGAGCGATTATTATGATGCGAACAAATATATTACCCATTATTTTTACAGATTAATTGGATGTCTTCTTTGGCGTGTTCAATCTCCGTTGGTGTAAGGATATCACTTACCGATTCATTCTCGATAGCTTTCATAAGACGAAAACAGGTAACAATGTCCCTCTCAAGTAGCCGCTGAAGCTTATCGTCAGTAAGAGTATCGATAACAGTTACCGGGTGCAGTCCAGAATTGACGATCATTTCGTGAAGACACTCGTCCTTTGGAAAGGACCAGGCGGTAGCCTTAATGCCGATGCATTTGGCATAGTTGATAGCATCAAATGTAAGCTTTGTGTTAGTGACAACCCAAGGCTGGTAGGTTTTTTGAGAATCAAACAGAGCCTTCATTGATTTCTCTATGTCCAGAAACCTTGCATAGGTATACATGACTACCTGCACATCGGTCTTTGTTCCAGGAGCATTGTGATACTTACACTCGATGAAAGATGTTTGGTCACCTTTAACAGCAATACAGTCGATTTCATGGGTAACGCACTCCCCTCCCAGTGATACACTGACCTGGGTTTCATACCCGAATTTTTCCAAAAGGTCGCCCATGTATCTCTCAAATGGATGACCGGAAGGACCGAGTCTCATAAATGCGCGTTTCAATCCGTAGTTAATATAATCTCTTCTTGAAGTCTCCTTGAGATATCCGCTTACTTGTCCAAAAATTTCATGAGTTGTAATCCCCGGCTTGACATGACGCTTGAGATAATCAAGGGTTTGGGCAGCCGTATCGACATTCATCCCTGAGGCGGCAAGCGATTTGACGATTTTTTCCTCACTGAAGTCTTCTTTTTCTCCTGAGGCTTTTATTACCTGATATGGGCTGACTGTTTGCATCTAATAACTACTATATACCAGCCTGAGGTACAATAACTCTTATGAGAATGACGAAGATGGGCGTGAAGCCTGAAAAACAATCCCCTAAGGATGCTGAAGCCGTAAATCACAAACTGTTGGCGCAAGCCGGGTTCATCAAACAAGAAATGGCTGGAGTATTTACCTATTTACCACTTGGACTAAAGGTGTTGACGAAAATTGAAAATATTGTGCGGAAACATATGGATAAGGTCGGTACCGAAATCCTGATGCCTACACTCACCCCAAAAGAACTTTGGGAAAAAACCGGTAGACTGGAAACGGTAGATATTCTGATGAAAACCATTCCTGCAAATGAAGTGTCCAGGTTAAAAAATGATTCTGAATATATTGTCAGTCCAACTCACGAAGAGATAATGACACCTCTATCGGCCAAATACAATTTAAGCTACAAAGATTTTCCAGTATCTTTCTATCAGATTCAAACTAAGTTTAGGAACGAACCGAGGGCAAAAAATGGATTATTGCGATGTAGAGAATTCAGAATGAAAGATCTTTATAGCTTTCATACATCCAGTGAAGACTTTGGAAATTTCTACGAAAGGATGAAAGAAATATATATGAACGTCTTCGCCGAGCTTGGGTTGGGGAATGACACGGTGATCGCGTTAGCTTCTGGAGGAGATTTTACCAAAGACTATACTCATGAATTCCAAACCAGGTTGGAAAGTGGAGAGGATGAGATATTTCTAAACAAAGAGACCGGTGTGGCGTACAACAAAGAGGTGGCTCCGGAGGATGTCCAAGACGAAAATAAGTATGAGAGATTCAATGCGTCCGAGGTAGGAAATATATTTCCTCTTGGAACGAAGTTCTCAACCGCGTTCGAATATGATTTTGTTGATGCCGATGGAAGCAGAAAACCGGTAATCATGGGTAGTTATGGTATCGGAACTTCCCGCTTGATGGGAGTGTTGGTGGAAAAATTTCATGATGACAAAGGAATTATTTGGCCGGAAAATCTAGCACCATTTAAGGTCCATTTGATTGATCTGAGACAGCCGGAAAAGGCAAGCGAGATATACGATTCACTTGTCAGCTCAGGGGTTGAGGTTTTATTAGATGACAGAGAGACGACACCAGGAGAGAAGTTTGCCGATGCTGACTTGATCGGCTGCCCGTTTAGGGTAGTAGTGTCCGAAAAAAGCTTAGCGGCCGGTGGAGTAGAAGTAAAAAGAAGAAATGAAAAAGAGAGCAGAATAGTAGCAATTGAAGAGCTGCAATCCGCTTTGGGATGATTAATATACTCGGGATAAACTTTCACCTGTATGGGCTTATTTTAGGGGCAGCAATAATATTGGCATTGGAGATTTCGAGCAGAGTTGCCAGGAAAAAAAATATAGATCCTAAAATTGTTGAGAGATTTTTTATCTGGACGGTCGTATTTGGAATAATTGGAGCAAGACTTTATCATGTAGTCGACTTCTGGGAAAAATATTATTCACTTTATCCAATACGGGTGCTTTATCTTTGGGAAGGTGGATTGGCAATTTGGGGAGCGGTAGCCGGAGGAATATTAGGTCTGTGGATCGCCTGGAGTCTGAGTAAGATTAAGAATAAATTTTTAGAACTGACAGATATAGGTGTTTCAGGTCTTCCTTTGGCACAAGCAGTAGGCAGGTTAGGTAATTGGGTAAACGGTGAACTATACGGTAAAAATGGAGAGCCTCTATTCGCCTATGAGGGAATATTAAATGTCATCTTGTTTTGGATACTTTGGAAGATCGGTCATAAAAAGAAACCAGGATTACTGACAGGAGTTTATCTGATGGGATATGGATCAATCAGAATGTTCCTGGAAAATCTCAGAGAAGAAAGCGCCATTTGGAGAATAGGAGGATTACCGACTGCGGTGATCATCTCCGGAATGGCGATACTACTGGGTGTTTACCTTATTTTGAGAAAACGATCTTGACTACCTCGTCCATTGATCTTACGAAGTAGAACCTGAGATCTTTTTTTACCTTTTCAGGTACGTCAACCATGTTCTTCTCATTGTCTGAGGGAAGAATGATGCGTTTAATCCCCGCCCGATGGGCAGCAATGACTTTTTCCCTAACTCCGCCAATTTCAAGAGCGCGACCCCTTAGGGTAACCTCTCCGGTCATGGAAAGATCTTTGGGAACAGGTCTGCTGCTGAAAGCAGAGATTAGGGCAGTGGTTATTGCCAAACCCGCACTGGGTCCATCTTTGGGGACAGCTCCTTCGGGTACATGAATATGAATATCCGATTTACTTATTCTCGTCGCCTTGATACCAAGCATTTGAGCATGAGACCTGACGTAGGAATACGCAGCTTTAGCAGACTCTTTCATAACATCACCCAAATGACCTGTGAGGGTGATCTTTCCCGTCCCGGGCATTATGGCGACTTCAATGAATAAGATATCACCACCGACTTTGGTATAGGCCATGCCGGTGACGAGACCGATCTGATCTTCTTCTTCTGCCTGGGTACCATTAAAGAGAACTGGACCAAGATAGTTATGTATTCTCTGTTTGTTGATATCAATGGGCAACTCTTTTCCTGATGCTTTGACTCTGGCCACTTTGCGCATGAGGGAGGCGATTTGTCGTTCCAGGTTACGGACCCCGGCTTCTCTGGTGTAATGACGAACCATATATCGAAGAATAGTCGAGCTGAGAGAGAAGTCCTTTTGATCCAGAGCGTGAGCTTCAGACTGCTTTTTGATCAGATATTTTTTGGCAATATGGAACTTCTCATCCTCGGTATATCCTGAGAATTCGATGACTTCCAAGCGATCGCGAAGTGCATGAGGAATCGTGTCCAGTACGTTAGCAGTGGTAATGAACAATACTTGAGAAAGATCGTAAGGAATGTCTAGATAGTGATCCTGGAAGGCAAAATTTTGTTCCGGGTCGAGTGCTTCCAAGAGGGCTGAGCTGGGATCTCCACGGAAATCTGCTCCAACTTTATCAATTTCATCCAACATGAACACAGGATTGCTAACACCTGAGTCTTTGATCGACTGGATTATTCTTCCAGGCATGGCACCGACATAAGTACGTCTGTGACCTCTAATCTCGGCTTCATCTTTAACACCTCCGAGAGACATCTTGACAAAATTTCTACCGATAGCTTTGGCAATACTGCGACCAACGGATGTTTTACCTACACCGGGTGGTCCAACAAAACAAAGGATCGTTGGCGGACTGAAGGTGTGCTTTTTCTGGTGCTTTACCTGATCCGCTTTTAGCTTGAGGACGGCAATGAATTCAATTATTCTCTCTTTGACTTTTTCCAAACCGTAATGATCTTCATTAAGAATCCTCTCCGCCTTGGGTAAGGAATAATTGCTCTTACTGGTTTTATTCCATGGGAGCTCAAGAATCGTTTCAATCCAGGTGCGAAGGTATGAACTTTCCGGATTTTGGATAGAAAGTCTAGCAAGACGCTCAAGTTCTTTATGGGTTTTTTCGTAGATCTCGTTGGGAAGATTGGCTTTTTTAAGTTTGATGCGCAGTTCTTTGATTTCTTCCTCTTCGCCTCCTTCACCCAGTTCTTTTTGGATGGTCTTCATTCTCTCGCGGAGGACAGCCTCCTTCATGCTCTCATCAAAGTGCTTCTGTGTCTTGTTGGCTATTTTTTTCTCCAGCTCAAGGATCTTTACTTCTTCAGTAAGGAAGTTAATGATGGCATTTAAGCGTTTTCCAAGAGAATCTTCCTCCAGAAGCTCTTGCTTTTCATTATTCTTGATATTCAGGACTGAGGCGATTTGGTGGGAAACTTGGAGAGGGTCGGAGGCACTGACGATCTTCATAAAGACACTGGGGTCCAGATTTGATTTTCCCAGATCGATCGCTTTCTTAACTGCGGCTATGGCGTGGTTGGAAAGCGCGACTATCTTGGGAGTTTCTTCAAACTTCTGGAGATTCTCGGTAACTTGTGCCCAAAGTTGGCCGTCTCTGGCTTCGATTGAGTCAATATATACCCGAGTAGATCCTTTGACGATTGCGTGAAGCTCGTCATTTACGGGAAGCGTCTTGATTATCGTACAGATAGTGCCAATGTGGTAATAGTCGTTGATTCCGGAGGCTGTTATTTTGGGGTCCTTCTGGGATACGAAACAAACATCAAGGTTCCTTTTGGAAGCTTCTGTAATGCCGTTGATAGAAGCCGGACGACCAAAAGTCAGTACCGCTTCAGTGTCGGGGAAAATGACACCTTCTTTAAGCCCAATAAAGGGGTAAAAAAGAACCTCTTGAGGGTCGTTTTGTTCTAGTATGTCTGCCATAGTCTTAAAGATTTTAGCAGACTTGGTCCGAAATTGCTAATAACTGAAAACAAGTCGTAATCCTAGCAAGATCGTGGCTAAAACAGTAAGGAATGTAAGGATGATCAACAGGGAAAAAGAGAAAGGTTTCCTACTGGCCATTTGGTTTAGAGGAGATAATAACGGACTGTTCGTCGGACCAGAGGTGTTTACCTTGAACAAAGGCGTATGAGCGGAAAAATACCCGACCCGGTTTGTCGGGGACGATGGTCACACTGAAGTCTGAGGGAAGTGGAAACTCACCCGACTCATAATCCTCAGGATGATTTGGATAGCCTACTGCCTGAGGCGAATCAAAATCCAGAAGAGCAGAGGGAGAACTTTCGTAACCCCAATATAGAGTTGTGGCTGAGGTCCTCAAACCTTCAGGAACTTCAACATGCCAGGAAAAGGCAGCCCGAGAACCGGCTTCTGTAATTTTCGGGAAAGAGGTCGTCTCCACTTTGGTGATTGACGCCCTCTCTTCAGAAATTGCTCTTTGGGCGTTCAGATAGTTGTAAAAAATGAGAGACAGAAACACTATCAAGGAGATGGTGGTATAGACGATTCCCTTCTTCATAACTTGATTATACTGTCAGAAGTATAATTACTTGTGGTTTTTCTGGTAAAAATGCGTTGGATTTTTTTCTTGGTCATTATCTTTGCGATGATTGTTGCTGGTCATGCGCAAAAGAACCCATTTATTGTCGTAACGACTAAGGCCACTCCATTGCCCAGTATCTCCCCTGCTCCCAGCACAAGCCCATCTGCTGCACCGACAAAGGTGCTCAATCGAGGGGAAATGAGTAATCTGTATGGACCGTGTATTGAATTGCCGATAATTCTTTATCACCACATTGAGCCTATGTCTGTAGCTCAACAAAAAAAGCATACCAGTCTGAATATTGATAGCGAGGTATTCCGTAAACAAATGGAGTACCTCAAACAAAAAGGGTATAGTTCTGTCACACCTGCAGACCTGGTGGCTTTTTTTGACGAGGGTATGCAACTGCCATCCAAACCGGTGATGATCACCTTTGACGACGGGTATGACGATAATGGTGAATATGCCTACGAGATATTGAAACAAGTTGGAATCAAGGGAGTCATTTTCTTACCGACCGGTTTAATGCAAAATGAGGGGTATTTGAGGTGGGAGAAGATTATGGAGATGAACAGTTCCGGAATGATAACTTTTGGGAATCATACATGGTCGCACATGAATGCCGGGAGAGAAAAAGAATTGGTGAAAAAGGAGATATCTACCGCTGACATTCAGCTTGGAGAAAGAGGTCTTAATGTAACGAAGGTTTTTGCATATCCTTATGGAGAGCAAAATGGATATACCAGAGAGTATTTAGAAGAGATTGGATACAAGTTGGGCTTTACAACCAAGAATGGAAGGATATTATGCAAAGGACAGAGATTGACTTTGCCGCGCGTAAGAGTGAATGGTGGGGATATGACTTATTACGGGTTCTGATCTTCAATTTTTGAGGTTGTGGTCACGATTACAGACCAGAAACGACTTTGCCGACGAAATAGCCAATAATTGCGGCAGTAAGAGACACCAAACTCATCTCAAGACCGCTTTTTATCTTGTTTATCCCAGCTACCTGACCTTTAAAATAGCCAATGCTAAATAAGGCAGCGATAGACAATGCAATCGAGGGCAATATGGCGGTGTAAGGAGCGAGAAAGAAGAAAGGAATGATTGAAAAGAACCCTCCCAAAACATAAGAGGCACCCATGAAGAGGGAACCGGAGACAGATTTGCGAAACGTCTTGACTAGTGGAATGTGTGCAATTTCCATTTCCGATTTGTTTGAAAGATATGTACCTGCCGCCATTGAAAGACTTTCGACGACGATCAGCACCAGCGCGGTAAGAATCACCAATTTACGACTGTCAGTGGCAGCAGCGACACCAACAACAACACCCAAAGTAGAGACAATACCGTCTTCCATTCCAAAGATTGTTTCTTTAACGGGAATATCTATTTTCATTCAAAGACAAAATTATTATCTACTATCCAGTGTAATACTTTTTGCCTTTTAATTTGTCAGGAAGAAGGTCTGCAGTGGTATAGGCTTCATAACCAGAACCATAACCGAGTTTTTTCATGAGTTTCGTAGGAGCGTTGCGAAGATTAAGGGGAATGGGTAGATTCCCGTGTTGAGTGACATCGGTCTGAGCAGCTCTAAGAGCGTCATATGAAGATCTATCTTTTTTGGCGGTGGCAAGATAGACAACTCCATGAGCCAAATTGATTGCACATTCCGGATATCCAATGATCTCGCAGGAGCGAAATACCTCATTGGCTACGACCAGTGCCGTTGGCTGAGCCATACCAATATCTTCGCTGGCGAAGATAACCATACGACGTGCTATGAAGAGGGGGTCTTCACCTGCAGCCACCATCCGAGCTAGGTAATACAGAGCAGCATCTGGATTGCTTGCTCTCATGGATTTTATAAATGCCGAGATGGTGTTGTAGTGCTCTTCCCCCAGCTTATCAAATCTTAAGAATTTAGACTGGAGAGCATTCTTAAGATTATCAACGGTGAGTTCTTTGTATAAATTGGCAGTGGATTCGATAAGAGTGATTGCCTGTCTGGCATCACCGTTAGCGAAATTGGATAGCCACTCCTTGGCATCAGCTTTGATCTTGAGTTTGACTGCCTTGGCAGCACGGTCGATGATCTTTGAAATATCATCCGGGGAAAGTTCATTGAGGACAAAGACGCGACAGCGAGACAGTAGAGGGGAGATTATCTCGAAACTGGGATTTTCTGTGGTAGCCCCGATAAGAGTCAGTAGGCCGGATTCAACAGAGGGGAGGAGGTAATCCTGTTGGGCTTTGTTAAATCGATGGATCTCATCGAGAAACAGTACTTTTGGACGGTCATCATCTGTTTTAAGGTTAACTATCTTCCTAATATCATCCTTGCCAGCGGAAACGGCACTGAGTTCAAAAAATTGAGCGTCGAGTGCATCGGCATAGATGCGAGCGATGGTGGTTTTTCCTGTACCCGGAGTGCCCCAAAGGATAAAGGAGAATAATAGTTTGTTCTCAATTGCTAACCGAATGGGTTTCCCGGGTCCAACGAGGTGTTCTTGACCGATGTAGTCATTTAGGGTTTTTGGTCTGATTTTTGAAGCGAGTGGTTCCGGCATATGTTTTCGGTGTTTATTTGGGTATGATTAAGTTTAAGAGAGATTGTCGATTTAGTCAACAATGCAGCAGAAATCTCAGGAGGGTTGAATGTGAGAAAATATCCTTGATGATAAGAAATACATCTTGGCAAAAAGTCGGAAAATGGTATGGAGAAATTGTGGGAGAAAGAGGACACTTTTTCCATCAGACGATAATAATCCCTAGGTCACTTAAACTACTGAACGTTAAACCGGAGTCCAGCATATTGGATGTTGCTTGCGGGAGCGGGGTCTTGGCAAGGCATATTCCTCAACAGACACAATACCTGGGAGTTGATCTTGCATCCGGTTTGATTGAGAAAGCTAGGAAGATGGATGGCAATAAAAAGCATAAATTTGTTGTAGGTGATGTTACTGACAAAATTCCGGGAGAAGATTTCGATAATGCTGTGATGATTCTAGCTCTTCAGAATATCAAAGAACCTGAGAAAGCTATTGAGAATGTCGTGAATAAACTTAAATCCGGAGGAAAATTTTTAATTGTGATCAATCACCCCGCATTCAGAATACCCAGGCAAAGTGGTTGGGAGGTAGATAAGGTAAATAAATTGCAGTACAGAAGAGTGAGCAAGTATATGAATCCGATTGAAATACCCGTTGAGATGCATCCGGGAAAACATGACGGTCAGTTCACATGGTCATATCATCATCCCCTTTCGGACTACTCGGAGTATTTATTTAAGTCAGGATTCTTAATCGAAAAAATTGAAGAATGGACTTCAGAGAAAACAAGCAAGGGTAGAGCAGCCAATATGGAAAATAGATCCAGGGAAGAATTCCCAATGTTTATGGCTATTTTGGCAGTAAAGAAATAAATCGGCGGCAAATAAAGTTGATATAGTAGATATAATGCCGCCCTTGATACAGCATGTCATCACTTACTTTTTAGCTTTTACAGGAATTTGGGTCGGGTCTGGCTTGGCGATAAAGTCGATTGAAAAGATATCACATTCTCTGAAACTGTCATCTTTTGCCGTTTCTTTTTTGGTACTCGGCCTTTTTACTTCAGTGGGTGAACTGTCAGTAGGTATCAGTTCTGTCATTCACAACGATCCGGGGATTTATGTAGGTAATTTAATTGGAGCTTCAATAGTAATTTTCTTACTACTGATACCTCTTCTCTCCATCATGGGAAATAAGATCAGAATAGCGGATAATTTTAGCGGGTTTAATTTATTACTATCGATTTTGGTTGTGGCGTTGCCGGCAGTTCTGGTAATAGATGGTCAAATCGATAGATTTGACAGTTTTGCATCCATGGCAGGTTATGCCTTACTAGTCGTATTGATCGAGGCGAAAAAGGGATTGATAAATGCCTTTGGCCAAGTTACCCGAATGCCGGTCAACAGGACAGGCAAGGAACTTGTTAAGATCTTAATCGGTATCGGAATCGTATTTTTTGCCAGCCAATTGGTCGTTGATCAGACTCTTTATTTCTCCGGGCTATTTGGTGTTTCTCCATTCTTGATCAGCTTGCTGGTTATTGGAATCGGGACAAATATCCCTGAACTTTCTTTTGCCGTGAGGTCCATATTTTCCAGGAGTAATCAGGTGGCGTTTGGTGACTACATAGGTTCTGCCGCTTTTAATACTTTTCTCTTTGGGGCATTGGCACTCTGGTATGGCAAAACCATAGTGCTTACTAATAGCTATCTTGTGAGTGTATTAGTTTTAACCGTCGGATTGATCCTTTTTTACTTTTTTTCCAAATCAAAACGCTCCATATCCAGACTAGAGGGACTGTCCCTTCTACTACTTTACTTCCTGTTCATAATTGTCGAACTAGCAATTCACTAAATTCACTCTTGTCCTTTGTCTTGTGAGGTTATACGATTCTTTTGTGAAGGAAAAAATTGTGACACCAGAAAAATTGCACATTGGAAGAGATATCGTGATCTTCATTGGCCCTGAGGGTTCAGGAAAAACCACGATAGCCAGGCGACTGGCTAGTGAGACAGGAAAACCATATCTGACTACAGGTGACGTGTTAAGAGATTTGGCAGAAAACGACGACGGGGTTTGGGGAGATAAATGTAGAGTGATGTTCGCCGAACACACATACTTGGATGGAGAGACATTGCTGGAAATTTTGGTGGACAGGTTCAGGAAGAAAGACACTAAGAACGGTTTCATACTTGATGGCGGACTGAGAACCTTTGAAGAGACGACTGCTTTTCAGGGAATGCTGGAGGCTGCAGGGAGAGATCTACCAGTAACAGTTATTCATCTGGACATTCCGGAATGGATGAGCTTGGACAGACTGGTCTTAGGAGAAAACGCCAGGAAAAGGAGTGACGATACCTATGAGGGGGTAACGAGTAGGCTATCGAAGTATTTTACTCAGCTTGAGGAGAGAATTAGCGTCATCGAGAACCAGCCGAACTGGAGGTTAGTGCATATAGATGCGACACAAACTGTTCCCTGTGTGTTCGAGGCTGTATGCGAGGGGATAGCCGAGGAATGGCATAATTAGGCTCAACGAAGTAAAATATACCCATATTGCCGGATCGTCTAATGGTAGGACGTCGCCCTCTGGAGGCGAATATTCTAGGTTCGAGTCCTAGTCCGGCAACCATCACGTGCAGGTTTGGAACCCTGCCCTCGCTCTCCAGGAGAGAAATCTCTGGATGACGAGCCTCCGGTTCGAATTTAACTAATGTGGTCGATAGAATACGGACGGGGAAGAAGGTTTTTACTTCTGGGTTGCCAGCACTATTTTTTTCATAACCATACTTTCTGCTGATTCCAACATATCTTGCCGGCAAAGTATTCGAAGAGGCATGCCTTCTGCGACAGGAATTTCAGAAAACTGACCCAGAATGGGTCTACTATCCACTTTTATATACAAGATATACCCCGCGCCAAGGTAGAAACGGTATGCATTGAGATCTGAGAATAAACCACCTTTTTTCTCTTTGTGTGGATTGAGTAAAAAAGACCGGCCGATATCATCTGGGAATCTCGCAATAATAAAGGATATGCTTTCTGCCCCCTTAATCGAGTTTTCAGATATACATTTTTTAATTACGTCAATCCATTTTCCAAGCTCAATTCCTCTGAACTGGGTTTTATTACTGGCACCTGATCTCCAAAGAATCGATAAGATAAATAATTTTAGTTTTGCAAAATCAAATTCGTCAACGCTCCATCCAATTAGTTTTTTATCATGGAACATCTTTTGGTGACGTGTTTCATTTTGTAAAAGTAATTCGCTGGCGTAAGTATCGAACGGCAAAAATAATTTTTCGCAATCGGCACATACAAGATCATTATCGTACCAACCTATCCATACTTTTTGAGTAAAAACTCCTTCTGTGTTTGACTTCATCTCCATGTAGTCGGCTTTATCCATTTTGGCAACTCGTCTGGAGTAATCGTAAAAAGATCGTGGAAATACATGGGAGTCGACCAACGAGACCACCTCGTTTTGGCAGAACTTACACCTCTTTAGTTCAATTTCTGGCATGCGAACAGTCTACATCAATTCAACTGATTTGAGGTGTCTGGGAGGGAGTCTGTAGAGAGAGACCAGGTTCGTCATTATAGAAATTGATTTATTTGTGATACTATATTTTTCTACAGATGGAAAAGTTAACACGACTTGATTCAGTCTTGGAGGTGCGCCGATTGGCAGCTCAAAAATATCAACCTGAAAAGATTCGACTACTTTTGGTTGCCGAGGCTCCACCCCGGGCGGAAGATCGTTACTTTTACTTCGAGAGTGTTGATAAGCAAGACTCCCTCTTTCGATACGTGGTTCGCTGTGTCCTTAACATTGAACCGACAAGGGAGGGCAAAGCCGAATACTTAAGCGCATTAAAGGAGATGGGCATTTTTCTAATCGATTTGGTTCAAGATCCACTTGGGCCAAAAGACAAACTTATAGATGCTGCTGACTTGAACTCACTAACCTCCAGATGTAAAACCCTCCAACCGGAGGCAATCGTTCTAGTTAAAACAACTGTTTATGATGTTGCTTTTGACTCACTTAGGAGTGTTGGGTTGCCTGTAGTTGATGAGCGAATACCCTTTCCAGGCAGTGGACAACAGCTTCGTTTCGTTAGTGCTTTTACCAGTGCTTTGGAAAAAATTGGGATAAGGTAGCGCCGATAGAATGTACTAGACTATACTGCTCAACTAGCCGCTTGCCTTTCATCACTTATGCTAGTATTTAAATTAGAGATGAATAAGGCTCAGAAAATTTTACTCGGATTGAATTTGTTGATTGGTGTTCTGATCTTATTAATATATTTGAGGCCTCCCAATAGCAGCAGAGTTGTTTCCGATTCTACAATTATCCCCAATCGTAACGATTGTGAATATGGAGTTTTTGATTACAACTATGACGTATATGTTGTTAAGCCTGGCGATAATATTACATCCGTTGCCAATAATAAGCTTGGTGATATCAAGAGGGCTGGAGAGATTATTTTACTCAACAAGTCGAAATATCCCACGTTGTTAACGCGCCCGGAATATCTGGAAAGAAATTGGGCTCTGAAATTACCTCCTCTGGAATTTGTTATCAATAGTGAAAGACAAATGATCACATTCAAAGGCCATATACATGAAAATTCATCCGATCATTTCCGTGTTAGTGTGACTGAAAAATCTTCCAATACGCATATTTATGACTCGAAAAATACATCATATTTATTGAATGGGATTAAAACTGTTAAACAGCAGATACCCAATGGTGCATGTTTTGAGGCTGATATTGAAAACACTGGCCGCCTAGTCAATTCAATAAGAGAGATACGAGTAACAAACGTAAAATAGAACTAATGTTTCGGGTGGATTGGCTGGGTTATGGTAATCACATGTCACCTGAATTTGTTAACGAAGGGAGACAGAACTTGCCCTATTCCTCTTCCAGAACGTTTTCTCCAGAATCTCCAGAAGGAGCAGTATTTTTTGAGACGGTCGTGGTGGGATAGATAAACGTCCATGAGCCAACGATATCTTTGGTGTCTTTTCCGGTAATTAAAACAATCACTTCATTATCGATACTGGCAATCGTTTCCAGGCCATCTTTAACAATTTTTTTTGCAGGACTACCCTCAAGCATGGTGTCGATGGATGAATTATCTCCTACCCACTCATCAAGGTCCTTATATGTATTGTCCGACATGACGATACTAACTACCTCCTTTGTAGGAAGGGTTAGGGTGAGGTTGGCATAATTTTTATTGTCTTCCAGGTGGTTATCAATAGTAGTACCTTCGGGATATTGGAAAGAAAACCCAGCTTCGTCTACCCAAGTGAGTAGGGTGACCGGGGTGGGTGTTGGAGTTGGATTGGACGGTGCTGTCGCTGGGTTATTTTCCGATCTATTGCCGTTGTTGAGAATTATAAAAGCTATAGCCACGCCGGCTAAAAGAACCAGGGTGATTATGATAAAAATCCGTTTTGAAAACATATTAAATGCTATTATAGACTCAATGAAAAAGATATATTACGTATCGTTATTGGTTTTTGCGGTTATGTTTTTATCTTTGGCAAGCACACCTTCGTTGGCAGCCAAAAAAAGAGTCTGGGGTAAAAATATCGTTGTCCCAACTACTCAGAGCAAAAGCTTCTCTGCATCGGCAAGATTTACCGGATGGAAACAGTATCTGAATGTTAGTTTTAGAGGGGTAACCAGTACTCAGGGTATAAATTATGAATTAATTTATTCCAGTAATGGCGTTGACCAGGGGGCAGGTGGTAGAGTAAATGCCGGCGAGGGAAATGTGACACGAAAAATGTTTTTGGGAACGTGTTCTCATGGTGTATGTGTAGCTCATAAAAATATCAGCAATGTACGGTTGAGAATAACTTATACGACTGCCGGAGGACAAATCGTAGCCAAAAATTATAGAGTTAAGTATTAAGACATGATAAAAGAAGGCCGTATCGATTTTGAAGACCCAAATGGGAGTGAGCTTGTAACCGAAAACTATGCCGGAAAAATTGTGACAAGTGAATGGAGGGTGATAGAAGGAGTCAAGGGAATTAGATATAGAGAATGGAGATACGAGAATGTGTCTGCGGAAATAGTTGATGGGTCTCTGTTTGAGGTAGTGCCTGGCTGCAGAACGCCTGTCCAATATGTTGAAACAAATCACGTGTTTGATGAAAATATTCAAACAGGGAAATTTTTGCTTTTTCTCCTAAAGGCTGATGGGCTGAAAGTCTACAAATATGATTCTTCAATTGAGGAGGTGAGCTTTTCCCTGCAAGTACACCAAGGGGAAATAATGTGTTTTTATGCGCTTAAAGAAAATAAGGAACCTGGAGAAATGATTGAATGTGAACAGCCTGGATTCAGTTTGGCAAATTTAGTCACGGTGACTGAAGGTACAACCAGGATGGGTAAATTGGAAATACCCGAAGTCTTTTGGAAAGCCCTTAAGATGCTTGACGAGGGGACAGAAGAAGACTTACCCCTTGATGTGTTTGATGTGAGTGATGAAATTTAAAGATATTTGAGAGATTTCTGCCTCGTTGCCCCACTTTCCAGGCTGCTTTCAGGTGGTGCTTGATAAATATACAGTACAATCCAGGGTATGACGTGGAGAATTCCGTTAATCGGAGTGGTGGTTATTTTTTTGGTTCTGGCGTTTCAATCGAACCCATCGAGAGATAATGTGCTGGGGCAACAGGTCGATTTTGTCGAGCCGATCGTAATGGAAACTGTGGAAACCGTCTCCGAGCCAGCGACACCCTCTTCTGAGCCAGCTACCCCATCTGCTACTCAGGAACTAACGCTAACCACCACAGTAGCTGCTTCCCCCTCCCTCACTAAAATACCGACTCCAACACCAACCCCAACGATAAAACCTCAGCCGGAATTCACGGCAGAGCAAATATATAACTTTATCGAAAAATATGGCGATCAATATGGCGTGGATCCTAATGTTTTACGGGCGATCGCCCTGTGTGAATCAGGTATGAATCCAAAAGCAAAAAACCTCATATATGCCGGCTTGTATCAATTTAATGCAAGTACTTGGAAAAGTTATCGATTACGGATGGGACATGAAGAAGATCCCGATGTCCGCTTCAATGCCGAGGAAGCTATCAAGACGGCCTCCTACGCATTATCAATTGGCCAATCAAGACTCTGGCCAAATTGTTATCCAAAAAGCGAAGAAAGTGGAGAGAAATAGAGGGTCCGAAACAACGATGGAGGAGGCTTTGTTGTTAATTGAGGAGGAGGTAATTAATGATATTGCACCTATTATTGAAGAGGACCCTGGAACTGCGGAATATCTGGCGGAGTTTCAAAGAAACTATCGAACTCAAGAATACAAATTTTTACTCTGGTTAGATAGAGAGTATTCTCCAAAGAGGGTGTTGTACCCAGGATCGGGTTCGGATATTATCCCCATGATTGCCTTTGGTAGAAAACGAGTTGTTCATACCAGTCTTGACGATTACCTCGAAAACGATTCAATTTATTTACCTCTTTTGGGTGAGGCTGAGAAAGCAATCGCGGATAATATAAAGCTACCTTTTCAAGATGTATCATTCCAGGTGATTTTTCTTTCGGCTTACCCGGTAAATCTGATTGAACGACAGATGGATGAGCTCTTAAGGGTATTGGACAATGACGGGTTATTGGTGTTGACAAATAGCACATTGATCGACGAAAGAGTAAATCTCGACATCCTGAAGCATAAAGCGGATCGGCTTGAGGTCCCTGAAGAATATCAAAAGCAAGGAGAAGCTGAGCTTGAATTTATTGTGTTTAGAAAGTATTGATTTTTTGTTCCTGATTTGTAATATATTATGCTATTCTTAATTAGCGCGATTAACTTTTATTAATTTATTTATTGCGGAAGGGGGTGAAACATATGGATTTGTTGTTATGGCTTATTTTTGGAGCGCTTACAGGATGGTTGGCGTCAATCTTTATGCATACCGACTATGCTCAAGGAACCCTAATGGATATCATCCTCGGTATTTTGGGATCTTTCATAGGCGGCTTAATAATGAGCTTCTTTGGTCAACCAGGAGTGACAGGATTTAATCTGTACAGTGTTGTCGTAGCAGTAATCGGGGCAATGGTCCTGATTTGGATTGGTCGTCGTGTCCACTAAAGAAGACGAAATTAAGGAATATTACCGAAAAGTCCTGACGAATATTCGGTAGTACTTTTTTTGGAGTTTTCAGTTATGATATGATTCAACAATTCTAATTGATTTAGAGCACTTTAATAGGTGAGGAGGAATGATGGCGGTAATTTTGTCAATATCGGACATTGATGGAACACTAACTGCCAGAAAACTTGAGGAAGTTGCGTACATGTATGGCCTAATGGATATGAGGCAAGTATTCCTGGTCGCACAACCATTCATGCCTTATGTGCTAAAAGTACCAGCAGTAGACAGAACAAGACACTATGATTCCGTACGGACATTAACTTCTCTGGCAATCATTAACTACGCACTTTCTGTGCACTTTTCGTTTGACATAATGTCCCTTGTACCAGGAAGAGTCTACGAGCTAAAAAGGATTAATCCCTCCAGAGCCCACAAAGAGATGACAGACTGGTGCATAAATCTTATTAGAGACTGTGTAAAAAATGACCCTCTTTAGCCTCGGAATAGAAACCCGAGGCTTTTTTATGTCCTATTTTTTTGGCTTAAACCGATTAAGTAGGAGGGAGTTGCTCACTACTGAGACTGAACTCAAAGTCATCGCCAATCCTGCTAATTCAGGTTTAAGTACCAGCCCCAAGAAAGCAAATGCTCGGGCTGCTATAGGAATTCCCAAAACATTGTAAATTAGGGCAAAGAACATATTTTGTTTGATTTTTCTGACTGTAGCCCTTGACAAATCCAGAGCACGGGCAACATCCCTAAGATCGTTTTTTATGATTACAATCTCACCTGTCTCTATGGCGACGTCTGTACCTGAGCCCATGGATATGCCAAGATTCGATGTCGCGAGGGCGGGGGCATCATTGATTCCATCACCGACCATGGCGACTACCTTGCCTTCTTTCTGTAGTTTTGTAATTTGAAGTGCTTTATCTTGAGGCAAAACATCTGCTAAAACATTCGATATCCCCACCTGAACAGCGATTGCCTTAGCGGTTCTTTGGTTGTCACCAGTGATCATCCAAACTTCTATTTTTCTACGTTTAAGCATGTCTACTGCTTCTTTTGCCGTATCTTTGACAGTATCCGCAAGAGCGATTATTCCGAGAATAGAGTTCTTTGTGGCAAGAATCATTGATGTTTTCCCTTGTTCTTCTAGACGATTGAGCGTTACGTCATAATCTTTTATTTCCAGACCAAGATCCCTCGAAATCAATTTTCTATTTCCAAAGAATAGATGATCCTTTTTGATGGCACCCTCAATTCCCAAGCCAGGATGTGCCTTAAAAGATGTTACAGGTAGTATTTTTATATTTTCTTTTTGGGCATGGGAAAAAATAGCCTCAGCGAGAGGGTGTTCAGATTGTTTCTCTAGACTTGAAGCAAGCTGAAGGATTTCTTTTTCCTTAACTTTTCCGACTGAAATGACATCTGTGACTTCCGGTTTGCCTTTGGTGATCGTACCAGTTTTATCCAGAACGATGGTGTCAATGCTACCAGCTTTTTCCAGCGGCTCTCCACCCTTGATTAAGATCCCCTGCTCTGCACCAACTCCAGTACCTACCAAAATGGCGGTCGGAGTGGCCAGGCCAAGTGCACAGGGACAGGCAATAACAATGACCGAAGTTAACGCCAGCAACGCATATGAAAGTGTAGCTCCTAGAAAGAAATACCAAACAACGAAGGTGACAACTGCGATAATGAGAACCGCCGGAACGAACCAGGACGATATTTTGTCGGCGAGTGCTTGGATTTGAGCTTTTGATCCTTGAGCTTCTTCAACGAATTTTATTATTTGAGAAAGAGTGGTTTCCGCTCCGATTCGAGTCGCCTTGAACTTAAAGCTTCCCAGCATGTTAACTGTTCCTCCGGTGACATGATCGGCCTCTCTCTTTTCTACGGGCATACTTTCTCCGGTGATCATTGATTCATCGACGGCTGAAGATCCAGAAATGATGACGCCATCAACGGGAATTTTTTCTCCAGGCCTGACAATAACAATGTCATCCTTTACTACCTCATCGATGGGAATATCCAATGTGACTTTATTTCTTTCAACACGCGCCGTCCTCGGTTGGAGACCAATTAGTTTTTTAATGGCCTCTGACGTCTTTCCTTTTGCTTTGGACTCCAGTAGTTTTCCGAGCACGACAAAGGTAATTAAAAGGGCTGCGGTTTCAAAATACAGGTCAGGGATTTTCATTCCATCAATACCAATTAGCGAGTTATTTTTTAGGTAGTAGAGATAGAGGTTGATAACGCTGTAAAAGTAGGCAACCGAAGTGCCGATAGCGATAAGACTGTCCATGTTGAAGGTGCGCATTTTGAAGGCAGAAAGAGCACCTCTATAAAAGTCCGCCCCGATATAAAACTGAACCGGCGTGGCGAGAATAAGGGAGATGATTCCCATGTAGGGAAGAAGAAATTGAGACCCGGGAAGGAACATAAAAAAATCCATCAACATGAAATATAGCAAGGGTAGGGAGAGGGCCAAGCTGAATAAAAATTTATTAAATTGATTCTTAGTCATTTCAGCGTGCTTATGCGTTTGAGCGGACTGGTCCACAGAGTCAGCCGGAACTCCGGTGTAACCTGCACCCTTTATGATTGAGAGGAGTTTTTCGGTGTTTGTTTTTTCGGCATCGAAGTTAATGGTGGCTTTTTCTGTCGCAAAGTTAACCTTAGCGTCGATGATGCCCGGTTCTTTTTGCAACTCTCTCTCTACCAGTGAAGCACATGAGCTACAATGCATTCCGCTAATCAGGATTGATGCTCTGGCTTGTTTGTTGTTCATAATTTTTTATATAACTTTAAATGATCCTGAATACATGCCCATGGAACATGAAAAGGGAATTATTCCAGTTTGGGTGGGAGTGAATTCAATTATGTTTTGTCCGGACTTCAGATTTTTCCTGATACCCAGCTTCGGGGCGATCAGGCTGGTGGCGCAAGAGTATGAACTGGTCGAGTTGATTATCCAGCGTACCGGAACGCCTTTCTTGATGACGAAATAATTCGGGTTGTAACCAGTGGAGTTCTGAGTCATGTTGACCTCTTGAATATCACCGCGATTAATAACTCCCGAGGTCTCGGTAACTTCCGGCTTGGCAGAGATGGAGCTTAAAATAGATTGATAACCTGTGTTGAGCCCTAAAAGAGTGAGGCCTCCGTTCAAGTTAGTAAAAGCGAGGAAAATAACGACAATGCCTGCCGTCTTAAAAAAGAACTTTGCCCAGGCCCCTTTTAATGCAGAAGTGAGACCTCCAATACCCAGGAGTCCCGGGGTGGTGCCAAGGGCAAAGACTCCCATAGTGAGGGCTCCAGTCAACAAGCTACCGGTACTCATGGCGTATAACTGCATGGCCTGGGTGAATCCACAAGGAAGGAAGAAGGTCAGTGAGCCGAGCACGGCAGCATTTTTATGGGTATAAGGAGAAGAAGATTGGTCTTTAAGACCCAGTAGACGACTAATTTTCTTCGGGACAGTGAACGATATCTTTTTCAACGCAGGAAAGATGTCGATCAGCTGACCACCGAGAATGAGCATTATAAGACCAACAGTAACCGTAAGACCTCCGATGAAAATCGGAGAGAGTTGGATGATAGATCCCGCTAAGCCGATAATCCCTCCTAAAAATGAGTATGAGATTACGCGGGCAGAATTAAATACCAAATGAGGTGTAAATTTTTCGGTAACCGATGCGTGCGGATGATCCTCCGAATACTTAGCCGATATGCCCAAAACCAGTCCTCCCACCATAGCCATACAAGTAGATAGCCCGGCAGTAATCCCGACAAGAAGGACTAACCAAAGATTTGAGTAACTTCCGGTCAGGAAGTCACCGAGGTTGAATAAACCTGACGACTTGGCTACAACGTATAGTGAGACGACTATAAACAATGCCCAACCCAAGTCAACGTAGTCGTTAAGATTTTTTGAAACCAACGGGAGGTTTTCCGTTCCCAAATCATATCCAGCAGAGTTGACTGCAGTGGCAATAGCTTGGGTATTTATTTTACGGTCATAATATATGTTCGCCTGTCCTTTGGTATGGCTTACCGACACCTTCTTTACTCCGGGAATTTTAAGCAAATTGTCTTCGATCATAATTTCACAGGAACGACAATGCATGCCTTTGATGGAGACTGTTTGTATATCGAAGTTTTTATTTTTTGAGCTCATTTGTTTTTGGTGCAAATAAATTTTAGAGGATTTTTTTTGAATTTGCCGAAACATCCAGCGGCGCAAAAATAATGAGTTTTCCCGTCATACTTGTATGCAAAGGCGGCTGTCTTGGGTGATAGTCGCATTCCACACACCGGGTCCAGGGCCAAGGGAACCAGATCAGTCATCCTTATCGATAGCTCTTCAACGATTTTGGAGTTACTATATTTTTCAATTAAAACAAGTCTTAGCAGGTCGCTGGCAAGGATGAAATTTTGATGGGCCAACCTGTACTGGATTTGCTTTCCTTCTTTCTTGCAGACAACAATGCCTTTTTGACGAAGAACCGAGAGATGTTGACTGAGGTTTGCTTGAGGCAGATCCAACATTGTTTGTATCTGCGTAACGTTGAGTGTTTGGTCCCTCAACAAATGCACAATCTCAAGTCTCTTTGGGTGAGCCAATGCTTTTAATAGATCCGAGTGCAGTTGAAATACTTCTTGGTACATATTCTTATATTCGACTATTAGAATATGTTACTAGATTGTCCAGGACGGTGTCAAGAGGTAATTCCCTATCAGAAAGTAGATGTCTCCGTGTTGAGCTGGTCTAGACCAGAATCGATTTGGTCGATATCGACGCTATTCAGCTCAGTAGTTGTACCATCAAACTCTAAAGGGGCAGGGGTTGGGGTAGCGGTAGGTTGTGCAGGCATAGTACTCTTTAAAGTCATAATGAAGATGACAACGGCTGCGAGGGCGACTATTATCATGAACTGTACCAACATTGGGTTGTCTTTTTTGACGTATGTTTTTTTGGGCATGTTTTTTTAAATTAATTTGCTGTTGGAGTTGCAGTAGCTGCCGGTGTAGCTGAGCGGATGGCGACAATCAATTTGTTGATTGAAGTGCGATAGGCGTTAAGGGACTCTTTTGTAGCACGTATATGTGCTCTGTACTGGGTCAGCAACCCTTTAGGATCGTCTCCGTTACATGAAAAATCATTTCCGTTAGCCATAGCTGCGGAAAGTTCGGTGGAAACAGCCGCTCTATTTCTTTCTACTTCACCAACAAGAGTGTTGTAATTGGAAATTGTCTTGCCGGCAGGTATGGCAGTATTGACGTAATAATACTGGACCCTGGCTGAAATTTTGTTGAAGACCTCAATCATGTTGAGGGTAGTTTTATTGAGCTGGGTGATGCTTTTACCCATGGAGGCCTCTCTGGCCTGACAAGCTCTAAGGCTGGCTTCCGAGAGACGAGCCATGACTTGTGCCGGTTTAGTTGGATTTGGTCTTGGGCCATTTTGGGCAAGGGCGGGAGTAGCCACCAAGAGAAGCAGGAGAGGAAGGAAAGATAGAAATTTTCTCATATTATATTATTGTTAATTGTAATTAAGAATACAACATTATTTTCCCTAACGTCAAGGGGGGTCGACATGAGGGTGATAATTGTCATTATATCCTCAAATTTCTAATAAAAAAACCGTCCCTTGTGGGGACGGTAGGTAGATGTGCCTTAGAAATTGAGATTATCAAGGACATCTTGCAAGCCTCGGCTTACGGATCTAAGGGCTGAGAGGAGTTCTTCTTTCTTTTTGCCTATATCCGCAAACCAGTCTTTAAGCCCTTGATCATCTACTTCTTGGATCTCTCCAAATTTGTCAATAAATTCACTTTTTGGTAAGTTGATGACGTGCTTACCGTGTCCCAGTACCGTGACTACACAGATTACAACCGGATTCGATGACGAGCAGGCGGAGTAGATCTTGAGCCGTTTGATCTCGGGGATTAATTCTGACCACGGGGTTACCGAAACTGATTTACGGACGGCAGAGCCGATTTCCATATCAAGGAATATATACCAGAACTCCACGGGAAGGTCCGCAGGAATTTCAGCTGACTTGTAGAAGCGAGGGTCGTGGAATAGGCCAGAAATGAACTTAAAGATTGAAGCCATTCATGCCTCCTGGAAATGTGCGCAGGTTTTGAGAAGATTAAACCTATATTATATAGTACAACCTCAGGTAGTCAAGTTTTAGCCTCAGAAATTGATCTCTTCGGGAGGAAGGAATTCTTCCCCATTGGATGGAGCCTGGAATTGGGTTTTTAGCCATTGGACATAGTCACAGCCAGTAGCTTTCTTGGCTTCTCTGTCCCATCCTGATGTAGAGCATTTTTTCATCTTTTTGCCGTTGGCTGTGGTGTAGAGGACCAGATCGGCACCGCAGGCAGGGCATTTTTCATCCAATTTCTCGGTAGTGCCATTTATCCACTCGACATAGTCGCAACCGGTTGCTTTCTTAGATTCCTTATCCCAACCTCCGGCACTACATTTTTTCATCTTTTTGCCGAACCTGGTGACCTGGAGCACTAAGGTTGAACCACATTTAGGGCATTTTTCATCCAACGTAGAAGGCTCAACAGCCATCCATTTGACATAATCACAACCTTCTGACTTTTTGGTCTCTTTGTTCCAACTGCCTGTAGAGCAACGTTGGAGTTTCCTCCCGGTAGGGGTTTCGGTAACTTCACCAAGAGGGGCGCCGCATTTTGGGCAGAGTTCGTCTTTATTGTCCATTCAAACAGAATAGCACTTTATTCTTCCGAGAGGAAGTCTCTTTTGATCTCTTCAATGAGTGAGCTGGCAAACTCCTGAAGTTCCCTGTCGATAGTAGGACTGACATGTTCCTGTAAGAAGATAATAATTTCCGGATCGTAGGGTCTTTCTTCTATGAGATAAAGAAACGTCTTGTGTTTTGGCTCTTCAAGTTTATCGAGAATAAAATTAATTATTTCCTGATGGATGATGTCATCCACAAGCTGCTTTGCCCGGCTTTTGTGATTTTCAGGTTCATCAGTAGATTCGATGAGGATAATAACTTCCTCTTTATTTATTAGATGATCGTAGAAAAGAATTGACATATTTTTTAATAATTGACCGGTCCTAAGGGAATGCGATTATCCGGGTCATCAACAAAGAGGAGCAATGTAGCACCTTTTCGTGGACCAAGATGAAGATCAAGGGCTTGCATCACTTCAGGTGAACCACCGAACTGTTTGCCGGTCCGGCCGGACCGGCATCACCTATGACAGCTACTACAGCCTTACCATTGACCGGATTGATGACCAACACTTTCCGGTTTTTATACCAGTCTCTAAGTTCGGCAAAATCCTGGTTCCAGTTTTCTAGATAGAGTGTTTGGACAGCGACGTAATATTTTTCATTCAAATAATCTTTGGTGGTGAACTGATTGGCGTCACGAGCAAAATATCCCCAAGCACCTAGGCCAGGGGCCATGCCCGCTTCCTGAATCTCATCGTGCTGTGCAAGACTGTCCCCGGGGTATCTTTTTAAATGCTGTTCAAATCCCATGTATCCCAGATGGTGGTTGAGAGACTGACCCTCAAGATATGCTTTGGCGGTGATCCCTGTATGCTCTTTTACCATCTCTTCAACTGTGGTAGCACCTTCAGGAGTAAGTTTCGACGGATTGTGAGGAAGAACATCCTGGATCTTAGTCAGTAGCTTTTGTCTTTGAGTAAGAGCGTCTTGGGAAGCAACCGCTTTTATGGGTTCGATGGCAGCCGGTGGCTGCAGCGGAAGTGCCAGTAGAGTACCAACAAGACCGGCACCAGCCAATAATCTGCCAGACTTTTCCCTCAGGTCAAAGGCAATCAGGCTCGACTTTTTAAAGAAATTTTTGGCTGTCTTGTTTTTGAGAAGACGCGACCTGACTGATTCAGACCTTTTTTCTAGATTGGCTATCGACCGGGCAAGGTTAGTCGTTGGCATGATTCTAATTGAGAAATTGATCTAATCTTCTGATGGTTTCTTCTTTTCCAAAAACGACAATACAATCGAAGAGTGGTGGGGTAACAGGTCTACCAGTGAGACTGAGCCTGAGGGACATAAAGGCTTCTTTTGGGGATAATCCGGAATCTTTTTGGGCCAGGGCAAGTGCGTCGTGGAGAGATTGAGAGGTGAAATCCTCATGTGAAGAAATAATACCTTTAACTACTGAGAACCACTTTCTGGTTTCATCTTCCGAGTGACCTGATTGATCGAGAATAAGAGTTTTATCTACTTGGGGAGGATTAAAGAAGTAATCCGAGAGAGTGACGAAATCCCCCAGGGTGACCATCCTATCTTTGACAAGAGGCAAGATTTCCAAGATTTTCTCAGGAGACCATTCCGAGGGTATAAGTGGTTTTAACCGGCTAAGAAGGTCGTTCTCATCCAATTTCTTTATCCACTGGCTATTGAGGTAGTTCAACTTTTCTATATCGAAGATAGCGTTTTGGCGTTGAATCCTATTTTCGTCAAAAATATCTATCATTTCTGGAAGAGTCAAAAGGTCAGAGTTGTCTTTGTATGAGAACCCCAGGAAGAAAAGAAAGTTGTTGACGGCTTCAGGTAAGTATCCATCTTCTACATACTCAAGCACCGACTTGGCACCGTGGCGTTTGCTGAGCTTGCTCTTATCCGGACCCAACAAAAGAGGCACATGGGCGAGAATCGGCGGCTCCCAACCGAAGGACTTGAAAA